>Ga0209517_10000443_pt1 | contig 70353 bp, 64 predicted proteins | sample PeaSoiMetSII2010_FD_187695 | JGI IMG/M metagenome (GOLD analysis project Ga0209517, IMG submission 187695) | Peat soil microbial communities from Weissenstadt, Germany - SII-2010 (SPAdes) (version 2) | ecosystem: Environmental > Terrestrial > Soil > Wetlands > Peat | place: Germany... | reverse complement strand
TGCAACCGGCGGCCTAGGAGAAGTGTGCCTGCACGCCTCCCGGGGGGGCGATAGGGTCGCGGAAAAGGAGTTAAAACCTTGCCAGCACCGTGAGTAAGTCTCAACTCGGCCTCTTCCCCCGACTCGAATCGGTCTCGAGGGTGTTGCAGGAGATTGAAAACAACAAAAATTTCACAGCTTCGAAGGCTTTCCGCAAGTCAGGGCGGCAGAGCCGCTCTTCGGGCAGCTAATTTGGACAGCCATGGGTAAGCCCTACCGCTCGACCGCGCGGGTCCAGTCGCGTGCGGCGTCACTTTTGTTAGGCCAATAACCTATGAGGTTATTTCTCCTTCACTTCCTCAAAGCGGTTTGGCACGTCAGGGTCGCGTGGTTTTGGCCGATCTGGATCGCGCTAACGGGTGCGGCATCGCTGATCGTAGCGTGGCTGGTCAGCCACACGACATCTGCGCCGCTTCCGACGGCAAAGCCGGCAGCGGACATCTCGACACGGCGGCGCTATTGGACGGCGAGTGCCGTCGCGGCGTTGACGCTGCTGGCCTTGTTCCTGGTCTGCTATGTTGGAATGACGTTAAAATGGGAAGACTTCGCGGACTACGATGAGTCAGCGTTCACCCTGCTTGCGCTCAGGGGCCAGAACCTGAGTCCGCCAATTTGGCAGGACCTCGGGCGTTTTTTCCCACTGGGCGACCAGGAATTCAACCTGATCCGTCACTTTACTCACACCGCTGCCGGCTATCATGTTTTTTCCGTTGTTCAGATCTGCATTTTGTGCTGCGTCCTGCTGGCCCTCACCGATGAATTAAGCGTCACCATCCGCGCTGCCCTCACAGCGTTTGCCCTGATTACGCCGGGCGTCGTCTATGTTTTTTCCGGCTTGTATTATCCCGAACGAAACGTCGTGTTCTGGCTTGCCTGCCTGGCGCTGTTCGTTAAGTATTTCGAGCGAACGAAAGCTACTGCTTGGGCCGTGGCTGCGGCGGTCAGTGCTCAGATCATGATCTATTACAAGGACACCGCATTCCTCTTGCTCGTAGGTTTTGCGGCAAGCCGGCTCATTTTGCGCTGCCGGAACGCTGAGCATCCAGGCTGGGACTTCCACACCCTGCGAAGCAAGGAAAGTAGCTTGGACTGGTGCCTCGGCCTCCTGGGGTTGATTTTCTGTCTTTATTACCTGGCGGCAATGTTCCCCCATCCCAATACGCAATACGCTACCCTGGTGGGATATCCCCTCCCGGAGGTCATGCTTTTCTACCTGAAAACGAATTCATTGGTGTGGTTGTTGGCGCTCGCCGTACTAGTTCGGACTTATCTGATCTTGAGAGGCAGGGTCCGGTTTTCGCCGCTGTGGGATGGGCTGGCTTGTGGCGGCTCACTCTATTTCGCTGCCTACTTGTATCTTGGTTTGTGTTCTTTCTACTACCCGGCGCCGGTAAATCTTATTGCCGTTCTGTACCTCGGACGGTTTGCAGCCTTGGCCTGGGAACGAGTGCCCCTGGGAAGTAAGGTGGCAATATCTGTCCTGGCACTTGCTCTATTGGTTCAAAACGTCTCGTTATCGGCTTATCGTTTATTCGAACGAAAGAACACAATCCACGCCAAGGCGGAAATAGCTCGTGTTGTTGGAGAGCGATATTACAGCGGCGGCGCAAATGCTCAGAGAATCTTCTTTCCCTTTGCGACGCCCTATGTGCTGATGGAGTTTGGTTCTTACCTCAACTATCGGGGCGTCCCCGTGGAAGGAGCCACGCCTCAAACCTCCGGACCGAACGCCGTTGTCATGGTTACTAGCGCTTTCGCGAGGAGCGGTCCGTGTGTGGGGTACAGGAGCCTCATATGCCAGGCGGGCAGCGGGCCCGAGCGTGGCGATCTCGTGATCGTTTTACCCGACGACAATGCCTCACGGGCCGAGACGTCCCCGTACCGCGAGCGGGGACAACTGCTGTTGTCCTACGAGCCACTTCCTCGCCTTCCCCGTTGGTCGTACCCACTCGTCAGCCTTCTTCGCGCTGCTTGGCCGTCGAGGAATAAAGAGATTTCTGACCGCTGGCTGGATGCGTCGGTGACGGTATGGAAATAGATCCCGACTACCGGGAGAGGCAAGGAAGTCGATTGCCCGAAATCGACCTGAAGATCCGGAATCCGAAGTTACGAACAAGCAAAGCCTATAATCCGAACCGCAGCTTATTCCCGAATACTTAATGAACACCGTAGCTAAAATGAGGTCTGCCGGGCTCATCACGCAGGCCTTTCGCCTGGTCATGCGTCCGGAGGTGACCCTCGGGGCGCTTGTCATAGCCCTGCTTTTTAACAAGCTCAAGGTCATGCGACCAGAGTCGAAGGGCCCGATTGTCTTTGCGGTTCTCCAACACGATGCGGCGATATTCGCGCTCATGGTGCTTCTATATGCTGTGGGTAGCTCCGGGCTGCGCGGATACGACAGCCAAGGAATCACAGGTATCATTTGTTTCATCCTGAGGAAGTTGTGTTTGGTGGCGTGCGTGCTGGTTGTGATCCTCTACGGAGCGGACGTTTTTGTATTTCACTTCTTCACCACCCGCCTGTATGCCCGTGACATCGTGCAGTACGCTGCGGAGCCGCGCGCCGTGTTCACGGTGGGCCGCTCCCACTTGCGTGGCATCCTGGCGCACCCGGTCTGGAAGCTCACGCTCGACGCGGTTCTGATCGCGGTACTGCTGCGCGCCTGTTATCTGCTGGTGGCAAAACCGGCCCGATCGCGCCTGCACAGCCCCTTACTGCTGGCTATCGGATTGCCCCTGGTACTATTCTGGCTGGTGCCCGCTCCGAGCTACGTTTACTCCTTCATCGACAGGCCTCTCTACGAGAACTTTATCGAGTGCAACCATAACTTTTTCGTTCGCAATACCTTCAGCGACGCTTTCCGGGCCCGCATTTTGGCTGCGCCCCCGCCGGCCGAGGCTTGGGAGGCAGGCAGGCACCGCCGGCTCAACGTGATTCTTGTTATTGTCGAAAGCCTCTCAGCCTATCAGTCTCACTATTTCTCGGGTATCGAGAACTGGACTCCGCGTCTCGACGAGATCGCAGAACGAGAGACTGCTCTCACCAACTTCTTCGCCAACGGATGGACCACCACAGGCGGAGTAGTTTCTCTGATAGCCGGCACGGTTCCGTTCGTTCCGGAACTGCGAGCAGCCCGCGCTGCAGTTTTTGCGCCCATGGGAGGGACGAGTTTCACGGATTACGCCGATCCCCCTCGACCGCTGCCCCGAGTGCTCTCAGAGCAAGGGTACAGGACAGAGTTCGTCGCTCCCGGGGATCTCAAATTCGTCAGTGAAGATAAATGGCTGCCCATGGTCGGTTTTCAAAAAGTCATCGGGCAGGACGATCCGCGCTACGCTGGAGAGAAGCTGCGCGGGCCGTTTAATTCCGTGCCCGACCGACTGCTCTTTGACGTGGCTTTTCAAGAATCGGCCCAGATGCCTCCGGACAAGCCGTATTTTATGGTCGTGCAAACATTCTGGAGTCATACTCCATTTTTGGACCCTGCGGGCGGTACTGTGCATCTGGACGGACCGGAGCCCGTATTTCGGGAGACTGACGCGCAGATCGGGGCCTTCTACGACCGACTGGCGGAGGCGGGCTTCTTCCACAACGGCCTGCTGTTCATCACTGGCGACCACCGGGCGATGGATCCTTATCGTAAATCGGAGTTCGAGCGTTTTGGCGCTTCGGCGGTCGCGCGCATACCCGCCGTCATCGCAACGCACGCCCTCGCGTTGCCGAAAGTAATCTCCCAAGGCTTCCAGCAGCGTGATTTTGTCCCTTCAATCGAGGCGCTGGTCGGCGACTCTTACTGCTTAGGACCCTGGCAAGGCTCCTTCCTGAGCTCGCCGCCCAAACCGCCAGGGTGTATCATGCATGCTATGGGAATGGACCGTGACCTTGTCTTCGTCAGGTGTGGCGACGCTGAGGGGACCGTGCGTGCCACCGGTGACGCGACCCGGTTCGTGAGCGGATCGGTGCCTGACGGGGCCGCCATCATTCAGTACATTAACCGCTCTCGCGTGCGAACGGTAGATTAACGGAGTCCATGTGACCGGGATGAGCCAAGATTGCTGTTTGCTCCAGCCGCGGCCTTATCCCCGCCGTCTCTCACTTGTGATTCCGATGTGCAACGAGGAATCGGCTGTCCCCTTCTTGCGCAAGGCAATGGGACCCTTCATCGCGGAGGTCCGCGGCGATGTAGAGGTCGTGCTGGTGAACGACGGGAGCACAGACTCCACTCTGAGACATATCATGGAGTGGGCTGGACAGGATCCGGCGGTGAAAGTGATTAATCTCTCCCGCAACTTCGGCCACCAGATCGCCTGTACGGCAGGCCTGGACTACGCCACGGGAGATGCCGTTGTTGTGATGGATGCTGATCTGCAGGATCCCCTGAACGTCATCCACGCCATGATTGGGCGATACCGCGAAGGTTACGATGTGGTCTACGGGCAGCGGCTGGCGCGACGGGGGGAGACCCGTTTCAAGCGGTCTACGGCCTGGCTGTTCTACCGTCTGATGCAAGTACTGGTCCACAAGCAACTGGCTGTAGACACAGGAGACTTCCGATTGCTTTCCCGCCCCTGCCTGGATGCCTTGCGACAGATGCGCGAAACCCACCGGTTTCTTCGCGGTATGGTGGCGTGGGTGGGGTTTCCTCAAATCGGAGTTCCTTACGAGCGGGCGCCCAGGGTGGCGGGGTCCACCAAGTATCCGCTCCGAAAGATGTTGAGCTTTGCCTGGACCGCGGCAACTTCTTTTTCGACGATTCCTTTGAAAATCAGTACCCTGCTGGGATTCGTCGTCATGCTGATCGGATTAGAAGAAGCAGGGAGGGCGGTTCTGGCGAAGATATTCAACTGGTATACGGTGCCCGGATGGTCCTCTCTCACGGTTCTGATCAGCGTCATTGGCGGGGCGCTGTTGATGAGTATCGGAGTGCTCGGGGAATACGTGGGGAAGTTGTACGAACAAGCAAAAAACCGCCCCCTGTACGTCGTGACACGGCTGATGAATATCCCGTCAGCCAAGAAACACGAACCGGAATTACCTCTCGAGGCGGTTGAGAAGCGGTAGCCCTCCTGCTGGGCAATCACAACAGTCGATGCTGACCTTATTTCTACCACAGTTACTCCATGCCGTGTGGAGGGCACGCATCACCTGGTTCTGGCCCATTTGGACCGGCACTACTCTCGTGGCGGCAATAGGCGTCGCCTGGGCGGTGCGAACGGGAGAACTGCCGGCGGGCTGGGCAGTTCGCGAGGGACCGAAAACTGCAAGCCATCCGGGCGATACATCGCATCCCGTTTGGCCTCGCACCGCCGTTCCGGCATTGGTAGTCCTATCGCTGTTCCTGTTGTGTTACATTGCCGTGACGCTGGTCTGGGAGGACTTCGCCTACTACGACGAGTCGGGGTTGACGCTTTTCGCATTGGCGGGCCACTACTTCGCACCACCGATCTGGCGGGAAACGGGCCGGTTCTTTCCCCTGGGCTACCAGGAGTTTAATCTCATCCGTCACTTTACCAGCACGGTTGTCGGCTACCATGTCTTCCCGATCGCGCAACTTCTGGTCCTTTCCTGCATTTTGCTTGTCCTCGACGATGAAATGAGCGTAACCGCGCGCGCGGCCCTCACAGCCCTTGTCCTGACAAGCACCGGTGTGGTCTACGTCTTCACGGGGTTGTTGTATTCCGACCGCAACCTGATCGTCTGGCTCATGTGCATGGTGTATTGCATCAAGCGCTTCGACCGGGGGTTTTCTACCGGATGGGCGGTGGCTGCGGCCGTCTGCGCTCAGATCATGATCTACTACAAGGAACCAGCTTTTCTCTTACTCTTAACTTTCGCGGCCAGCCGGCTGGTTTTTCGCAGCAGAACTTTGCGGCCAACGGGCGGGCTTCGCAGCCTGCTTCGGCACAAGGCAAGTCGCCTGGATCTCTGCTTGTGCTTCTTAGGGGGCCTGTTCTTCCTTTATTACGTGGCGGCGATGCTTCCACACTTAAACAAGCAGTACGCCGAGCAACAGGCGATGTCGCTTCCGCAGATCATTCTTTTCTACCTTAAACTGGACCTGCTGGCATGGTTCTTTGCGGCCGTCGTTCTGCGTAGGTTCTATCTGATCTGGCGGCGCAGAGTGCAACCGTCACAGTTGTGGGATGCGCTCGCTTTCGGTGGATTGGTTTATTTCGTGGCTTACCTCTATCTTCGGCTGGCAGCGGTTTATTACCTGGCGCCGGTGGATGTAATCGCGGTGTTATACCTTGGCCGGCTCACATTCCAGGCGTGGGAATCCATGCATCTGCGCACCAAGGCGGCAGCAATAGCCCTCGTTGCGGTAGTCCTGGTTCAAGATGTCTCGTTTTCAGCCTTGCGTCTGGTGGAGCGGAAAAACGTGATCCATGCCAAGGCGGAACTGGCGAGCGCAATCAAAGCCCGTTATAGCAGCGATACGCAGAATCCCCAGCGGCTCTTCTTTCCATTTGCCACCCCTTACGTCATTATGGAGTTTGGCTCTTACCTCCATTATCGAGGTGTTCCCGTGGAAGGAGCGCCGGATCAGCCCGCCGGCGCGAATAATGTGAAGTTGGTAAGCGAGCTAGTCGCCAACGACGGTCCGTGCATGGATTTCAGGAGTCTCATCTGCCACTCAGCCGGCCAGCCTGAACGGGGCGATCTTGTGATTGTGTTGCCGGATGACAATGCCTCTATCGCTCGCACGACTCCATACCTGGACGGTGGTTCCGTGTTGTTCTCCTACGAGCCTTATCCTCCGATTCCAGATTGGTTGCGCCCTGACATCGGACGCCTCGGCTTCGCTTTGCCAAACTCGGCGCGCAAAGAGATTCCCGATCGCTGGCTGCACGCGTCAGTTATCGAATGGAAGTAGACGCCCATGAACGTTAGCGTGATCCTCTGCACTTACAATCGTTGCCGGATCCTGCCGAAGACGCTCGAGAGCGTCGCCGCCTCGAGACTCCCTGCATCGGTCGAATGGGAAGTGCTGGTGGTAGACAACAACTCAACGGACCGTACGCGGGAGGTGGTAGAGGACTTTTGCCGCCAATACCCCGGCCGCTTCCGCTATGTGTTCGAGCCCAAGCCGGGAAAGTCGTTTGCTCTCAATTCCGGAATCCGTCAGGCTCGAGGCGAACTTCTGGCTTTCCTGGACGATGACGTCACCGTCGAGCCTGGTTGGCTAGAGAACTTGACAACCCCTCTTCGAGAACGCGGATGGGCCGGAACAGGAGGGCGTACACTTTTGGCAGAGCCCTTCGAGCCTCCCACCTGGTTGGCGCTCGGAAAGCCTTACCAGATGGGCGGGGTGCTCGCGGCCATGTACGACTTGGGGGAGCAAGCCTGTGAAATCGAAATCACCCGGGCCCCCTACGGGGTCAACATGGCGTTCAAGAAGGAGATGTTCGAGAAATACGGTCTGTTTCGCACTGACCTGGGGCCCAGTCCTGACCGCAAGGTTCCACGCCCCAACGAGGACACCGAATTCGGGCGCCGGTTGATGGCCAAGGGGGAGCGGTTGCGCTACGAACCGTCCGCCATCGTTTATCACCCCGTGCCCAGGGAGCGAGTCCGAAAAGACTATTTTCTGACCTGGTGGTTCGACTATGGACGAGCTCTGATCCGGGAGAAAGGGGAGAGCCCTCCGGTTTGGAGAATCCCGAGGCATTACTTCAGCATCCCCAAAATGCTAGGCGTCTGCTTGCTGCCCAGGGCGCTCGAGTGGCTGACGACCCTGGATCCCATGGAAAGATTCGCCGCCAAGTGCTGGACCTGGCTCATGGCCGGGGAGATGGTGGAGACTTACCGGCTCGCCCGCGAAAACCGCGGACAAAGACACTCCACCACACAAGGAGAGCGGGCAGGTCCTAGTCCCTCGACAAACGTCTCGCCGTAGGGGGACGGCTTGCCGTCCCCGTATTTCGGGTGGCCCAGACGAGGGCAAGCCTATAAGCGTTCACTTAAGGTGCAGCGACTTCCAGAGCCGCGGAGCGGCGGCAGATAGTAGCCCACGGCGTGAGCCGTGGGGCCCGTGGCGCGTTGATACTCACAGCCCCGGAAGGGGCGACAGACTTAACGCAGGGAGCTCTGCCGCCCCTCCGGGGCTCGCATAACCACGGGTTGCCCCCCGGTCCCACGGCTCACGCCGTGGGCTACTCTCTGACGGCCCTCCGGGCCTGTGCTAGCGGTCGTCGGGACGTACATCGCTTCTGGCGGTGTTAAGTAAACGCTTATGAGGGCAAGCCCTACCCCTCGAGCGCCCGGGGCGCAGCGGCGTGGGGGCACCTGCCATTGGCCCTCGCCATTCAATCTGAAGTGCACAAGGACGAGCTGAAACTCGACGAGGTCGCTGACCGGAAATGAGCCAACCCTTGGTTTCAGTGGTGATGGTGGTATGCAACGTGGAGCGCTTCCTCGCCGAGTCGATTGAGAGCGTCCTGGGCCAGACATTTCGGGACTTCGAATTCATTATTCTCGACTTTGGGTCGACGGATAACACAAAGTCCATCGTTGCCGGCTATGCGGCCAAGGACAGCCGGATCAAGCTCAGTGAGATACCGCATTGCGGCCTGGCCGAAGCGCGAAACGCGGTTAGTTTTCTCGCCCAAGGCCGATACATCGCGGTTATGGACGCTGACGACGTGTCCATGCCCGACCGCCTCAAGTGGGAGGCCGCATTCATGGAGGAGCATCCGGAGATCGGCATCGTGGGCGGCGCCATCCAGTGGATCGATGGGACCGGCAGGCCGCTGCGCGTTGATTCCCGCCCTGTCGGCGACGACGAGATCCAAGAGGCTCTCTTGCACCACTACCCCTTTTGCCACTCCAGCCTGCTGATGCGACGCGACGCTTTTGCCCGCTCCGGCGGCTACCGGCCGGCCTTTGCTCCTGCCGAGGATTACGATCTGGCCATCCGTATGGCGGAATACTGCAAGTGCGCGAACCTGGAGCAGGTTGTGCTCCAGTACCGGGTCCACGGAACCCAACTATCGCTGAAAAAGGGAAGATACCAGTCGTTGGCCAAGCTGGCGGCTCGCGCCTCTGCGGTCTCGAGGAGAAGCGGAACCGGAGATCCCTTGAATTCGGCGGGGGAAATAACCTCCGCGTTGTTGGTCGGGTTGGGCGTAACGGAGGCAGCACAACGGCGCGCCGTCGCTCTGGACCGCCAACAGTGGATCCGGCTCATGTGTATGGCGGGCGAATACCCCTTGGCGCTCGATGCGGCCGTGGAAACGCTACAGTCCGATTTGAAAGACGTGGAGCGATGGCTAATCGCGGATTTGCGGCTTCGGGCTGCGTGCCTGTATTGGAGACAAAGGCGATTCGCCAGGAGCCTGCTTACTGGTATTCATGCGTTCACGACGCGGCCGTTAATGTTGGGGCGCCCCCTAAAGCGACTGCTTCAGCGGCGTTCGTCAATCAGCCGGTAGTGATAGTTTCGTTCGTGGCATTGAAATGAAAATCACGGTAATTCTGTGCACATATAACCGTTGCCGGAGTTTGGCGAAAGCGCTCGAAAGCGCCGCTGCCCTAAGACTGCCCGAGTCGGACGAGTGGGAGATACTGGTCGTGGATAACAACTCGACCGACAAGACTCGGGAAGTGGTAGAGAACTTCTGCCGGCAGTACCCCGGACGTTTCCGTTACCTGTTTGAACCCCGGCAGGGCAAGTCTCACGCTCTCAACGCAGGGATTCGCGAGGCCCACGCGGATGTTCTGGCATTCATGGATGATGACGTGACCGTTGATCCGGGTTGGCTCGAGCACTTGACAGCGCCTCTCGATGACGGCCGTTGGGCAGGCGCCGGAGGGCGCATTCTTCCTCAACAAACCTTCAGGCCTCCGCCCTGGCTGTCGCTCTCGGAGCGTCACGCGCTGGGCCCATTGGCCCTTTTCGATCCTAGCCCGGATGCAGCAGAACTGTTTGAGGCGCCATTCGGCACCAACATGGCCTTTCGAAAAGGCGTGTTTGACAGGCACGGCGGATTCCGAACAGATCTCGGCCCTCGCCCCGGTAGCGAAATCCGCAGCGAGGACAGCGAGTTCGCCCATCGTTTGCTGACGGCAGGGGAGCATTTGCGCTACGAACGGTCCGCCATCGTCTATCATGAGGTTCCGGAGAGCCGGCTCCAGAAAAAGTACTTCCTCAACTGGTGGTTTGACAAGGCGCGAGCTGACGTTCGGGCGTTTGGAGTTCCGGCCGGCAAATGGCGTCTCAAAGGGATTCCAATCGTCCTGTTTCGTCGGCTGAGTGTTTGGACGCTTCGATGGCTGTTCGCTTTGGACCCGGCCAGACGATTTTCCTGCAAACTCAAAGTGTGGATAGTAACCGGAGAGATTCAGGAATCGTATCGCCAAAGAACCGAGGGCGGGCAAACCAACGCTGAGGCGGCATCGCATGGACGCCCGCCGGGATAGGCTTCCGTTCGACCTTCAGCGGACCGGTTTTGAACGCTTGTCGCCAGACACCTGCGGCTCTGAAAGTGTGAAGAAGTTCTGAATGTGTCAATCTGATGGCAGGCGGTTGATTTTTTCGTGCCTTCTCTTGCCAGTGAATCGGGGGCCATCTCGCGATCACCTGCTTCATGCGCATATTGCCATCGCTTGCTGCCCCCGTACCAAAGTGCTCTTGCGCTGCCACTCCTAGCGGCTGATAACTGGGCAGAAGCGTCTCGAAGGTAGCGGCAGAGTGTGGGGATGTGGCGGTGAGATTAGCCCGGCAACTGGCCGCGCAAAGCCGCCTCTAGATCAAACTGTGTCCCGGGCGAAGCAGGGCGCGTGAAGCTGATTTATGGTACAGTATTAACTACCCCCCTCAATGACAAAAGACGGGATGACTGACCATAATCCGAAGATTGACTGAGCACAGTTTAGGACCGGAACAAACTCGAACGAGGCACACAACAACGGTGCAGGCACAGGTGGGAACAGACTCCGCAAGCCGGGTGCTCGATGAGTATTATCGCTGTCCGCCTAGTCCCCTGGGCTTCCGGCACTCAGATCAATCGGAGGGGCCGCCGGGCTACTTTCGCTTAGGGCCAGACGCAATTTGTTACGGGCGTCTGTCTTGCGGCAATACGGCCAAAAGCCCCGTGGGAGTCCTGGTGGACGCCCTCGATCATACCGAATTGGAACCGGATGGCATCGGCCTCCCCTTCCAGATTGACGAAGTAATTGAGAATCTGCGGCGCGAGCGCTACGCCGCCCGTTTCCGTGAAGAGGGAAAGGTTCTCAACGAACTCCTGCGAAAGGCATACTACTTTGTCCGGCCGTTTTTGGGAGTCCCGTTACGCCGACACCTCCAGAAGATTTACCTGCGAGGCTGGGACCGGATTCCCTTCCCTGCCTGGCCCGTTGACGATACCGTCGATCGTGTTCATCGCAGGCTGATGGCCCTGTTATTGAAGAGCCAGGGACGCGATAGGACTCCGTTCGTATGGTTCTGGCCGCGGGGCTACACAAGTTGTGCAATCCTCACCCACGACGTGGAGGATAAACGGGGCAGAAACTTTTGCGCCAAATTGATGGATGTGGACGAGTCGTACGGTTTTCGCAGCGCCTTCCAGGTCGTTCCAGAGAAGAACTACGACGTTTCCAAGAACTTCCGGGAGAGTATCACCTCCCGGGGCTTTGAAGTGAATGTTCACGACCTGAAGCACGACGGACGCCTCTATGCTGAGCATGCGGAGTTTCAACGCCGGGCGGCGCGTATTAATAACTACATTCGGGAATACGACGCCCAGGGGTTTCGTTCCGGCATCCTGTACCGCAACGCAGACTGGTTCGACGCCTTCGAATTCTCTTATGACATGTCGCTCCCCAATGTGGCCCATCTCGACCCGCAGCGCGGCGGGTGCTGTACGGTCATGCCCTTCTTTATCGGAAAGATTGTGGAACTGCCGGTCACCTGCACACAGGACTACACGCTTTTTCAGATTCTTGGCGATTACTCAATTAACCTGTGGAAGGAGCAAATTGCCTTAATCCGAAAGAATTACGGTTTGATCAGCTTCATTGCTCACCCTGACTACCTTCTCGAGCCTCGGGCGCTCGGTACCTACAAGGCCTTGCTGCAATTCCTGGCCAGCCTGCGCTCCGAGGACCGGCTTTGGACTGCCTTGCCCAGGGATGTGGCCAATTGGTGGAGACTGAGGAGCCGGATGGAGCTTGTTTGCCAGGACGGCGAATGGCGCGTCGAAGGACCCGGAAGCGAGCGGGCCTGCATAGCCTATGCTGTGCTGACGGGAGACACCGTCACCTACAGCCTGGAAGCTTGAGCCGCAACTATGGAAAACCTGTTTGCTCTTTCAGGCGGCGTGCTGGTGGTGGGCGGCACGCGAGGAATCGGCCGCGCGATTTCGTTGCGCTTCGCAAGAGCGGGGGCATCCGTCATCGCCAACTACGTCCGCGATCAGAAAGCCGCGGAGGATCTCAAGGCGTCAGCGGAGCAGGAGGGGTTGCGTGTCCTGCTCTGCCGGGCCGACGTCACAACTTCCAGAGGCATCGAGCAAATCGAAAACTCTGTCCAGGAATGCAATGAGCCCCTTCGAGGCCTCATCTACTGCGCGGCGACCGGCGTGCATCGTGAAATCTCCGAGCTTACGACACGCCACTTTGACTTTACGTTTTCCCTCAACGTGCGGGGCTTTTTCGAATTGACCAAGGCTCTCCTGGGCCGATTCGCGGAGGGCGGCACGATCCTGGCCGTGAGTTCTATGGGCGCCCAACGCGCGCTGCCGTACTACTCCCTGGTGGGCTCATCCAAGGGTGCGCTCGAGGCGCTCGCCCGCCATCTCGCCGTCGAGTTGCGGCCACGGGGCATTCGCGTCAACATCCTGGTGCCCGGCACGGTGGCCACGGACGTGTGGAAAACCCTCCCGGACGCAGAAAAGCGGATTGCGGCGGCCACGGCCCGCACGCCCGCTCAACGATTGGTAACGACAGAGGAGGTGGCGTGGGCCGCCCAATTCCTCTGCTCGAACGCGTCGGCGGGAATTGTCGGCCATACACTCATCGTGGACGGCGGCGCAGGAGTAGTAGGCTAGGACATTCATTGACGGAGCACCGAGATGAACGATATTTTGGACAAAATCCAGGAAGCGTTTCATAAGGCATTCGGAGTGGATGCGCAAATGGTCTCACTGGAGACGACCCCGAGCGAGGTGCCGGCCTGGGATTCGGTAGGGCATCTGGAACTGGCAAGCACGCTCGAACAGTCGTTTGGCATCAACCTGGATGTTGACGATCTCATGGAGATGGAAAACGTCCGTGCGATCGTTCGGGTCATCAAATCCAAACTAGGCGCCGCTGCCTGAGATGCTGTGAATAAACCTGACAGTGTCATCCTGCGCGAAGCGAAGGATGACATCCGGCTGATTTCTTCACATTTTCTAACGGCCGTCCCCTCCGCAGCTTCCGTAACCGGCGCGGCGGACATTTGGATTGGCCGGGTGCCGGGGAAGCGGCCTAAACTCATCGGAAATGCCCTGATCGCCCGGCGCGAGTTGAGGTATTGATGGCAGGAAGCCCTGAAGGCAATTTCGCGGGGCAGTTAACCAGGCGGCTAGGGGAGCATTCCTTCCTGATTAATGCCGTCACGGGCGAGGAAATCCTCCCCGGCGACCTTCCTTCGCTCATTTCCAGTTTCGGCGCCGGCCTGCTTCGCGCCGGACTCTCGAGGGGCGACCGGATCCTCGTCGGCTGTACGCTCGCGCCCTTGAGCGGCATCGCCTATTTGGGGTCCATATACGCAGGGCTGGTGCCTGTCCCCATCGAAGAGAATATCCTCGCTTCATCCCTGGCTGAGTTGCTGAAGAAGACCGGCGCGCAAGCGGTGTGGACCGAAGAAGCGACTTCTCTCGAACGCATTAAGGACGCGCCTGTCAAGGCCTTCCATGGACCTCCTGCGGACGTAAGAAGGGATCCGATGCCGCCGGCCGCCTGCCAGGCGAGCGACCTTGCCGTGCTTGTAGCCACCTCGGGCTCCACCGGAACGCCGCGTTTTGTGATGGTCAGCCACGGTAACCTGACCGCCAACACCGAAGCCATCGTGCGCAGCCAGAATCTGCTTCGGGATGAGCGCGCGATGCTCATCCTGCCCCTGAGTTATTGCTTTGGCGCGAGCGTCTTCCACAGCCATCTATACCAAGGGGGAGGAGTGGTCTTCGACTCCCGGTTCATGTTCCCCGACAAGGTGCTGCACGCCATCAACAAGTACCACTGCACGACCTTTGCAGGAGTGCCGACTGTCTACAACATCCTGCTGCGCCGCTCGAACCTGCGTTCGATTCCCATGCCCGGCCTGCGGCGATTCTTGCAAGCGGGAGGGCCGCTCGGGCCTCAGCAGGTCGCTGAGATGCGCGACACCGTTCCCACGGCGAAGTTCTACGTCATGTACGGTCAAACGGAGGCGACAGCTCGCATTTCCTGTCTCGATCCCGAGTTTCTCGGCGAGAAACTGGGTAGCGCCGGCCGGCCGTTGGACAATCTCTCGATCCGCATCGTCGACGAAGAGGGCAGAGAGTTGCCCACGGGCGAGACCGGCGAAATCATGGTCAGCGGACCATCGATCACCTTGGGATACCTCAACGAACCGGAAGAGAGCCGGCGCAAGTTCCAGGATGGCTGGCTGCGAACCGGTGACTTGGGCCATCTCGATGCGGCCGGATGCCTCTGGATTGACGGTCGCAAGGCCAATTTCCTTAAGATTCGCGGCGTGCGGGTAAGCTTTGCCGAGGTCGAGGCAAGGGTGGCGAGTCTCGCGGGCGTCAGTGAGTGTGCAGTGGCTGCTGTGGCGCATCCGGAGGCCGGAGAGGCGCTGGCTCTCTATATCGTGCCCGATAAAGACGCGTGCGAAGTTGTCGAGAAGGTCCGCCGCAGCCTGCCGACCTACTGGACTTGTGAGTCGATCAACATCGTCTCGCACATTCCGAAGACAGCGCGAGGGAAGGTGTCCCGCGGCGATCTGCTGAAGAAAGCGGTAGGAATCGATGGATGAACTGGGGCCGAGGATCGACCAGATGCTGGCGATTCCTCCCTACAGTCTGCCCCCGGAGGCGCGCCAGGCGGGCCTTGTTGAGCTGCTGAAGGACGAGTTGGAGTACGCGGGCAGCAGGAACGCCGCCTTCCAAAATTACCTGCGGCACTGGCCTACGGACATACGCACTGCGAAAAGAGTCGCAGACCTCCCTTACTTGCCGGTGGGACGCTTGAAAGGAGACGTCCCTTTTTCGCTGGTTGAGCCAAGCGAGATCAAGCGCACCCTGACCTCGAGTTCCACGACCGGTCAGATGCCGAGCAGGATTGTCCTGGATTCGCCCACAGCCAGGCGCATGACGAAGGGAGTCGTCTCCATCGCGCAAGACTTCATCGGTTCCGCCCGAAGGCCGTACCTGGTGGTCGATGTGCCCGGCGCCGTGGCCGGCGGGCCGGAACTGGGAGCACGCGGCGCCGCCATTCAGGGCCTCCAGCCGTTTGCGAGCGAGGTCGCCTATTGCCTGAAAAATGGCAGTGGCGGCCTCGAACTCGATCGCGGGAAGCTCCTCGAATTTGCAGATCGTCGGCGCAAGTCGCAGGTGCTGGTTTACGGCTTCACTTACATACTCTGGAAACACTTTGTGGAGCCTTTGCGCGCGGAGAACATTTGCCTCGACATGCCGGACGTTCACATCCTGCATAGCGGCGGATGGAAGTTGCTGCAGCAAGAGGCAGTCGACAAGAAGACCTTCAATGAAGGTGTGGCCTCCGTCTTCGGATGCCCTGCCGAGCGGGTCATCGATTTCTACGGCATGGTGGAGAACGTTGGCGTTATCTACCCCGATTGTGCCGAGCTTAATAAGCATGTTCCGGCGTTTGCAGACGTCATCGCGCGGGACCCGCTCACGCTAAAACCGGTTCGAGAAGGCCAAACTGGCATCGTGCAGGTTTCGAGTGCTCTGCCCACGAGTTTTCCTGGACAGCTTCTCCTCACGGAAGACCTCGCTCAGGTTGTAGCGTACGACGGGTGCCGTTGCGGCCGGCGTGGCGTGTGTTTCCGGTTTATGGGACGAGTGCCCAAAGCCGAGGTGCGCGGCTGCGGTAACATTGAGCGTAGCCGACAGCAGGCTCGCTAGTAGCTGTTTTGCCCGTGCGCCCCGGAGGGGAGCAAATTGAGGAGCCGGGGGTGAAACCGCATAGGCGTTAACTTAAGGTGCCGGGACTTCGAGAGCCGCGGAGCGGCGCCAGAAAGTAGCCCACGGCGTGAGCCGTGGGACGGAATGTGGCGTTCATACTCACAGCCCCAGACGGGGCGACAGATCTCGCGCGGGAGCCACTGCCGCCCCTCCGGGGCTGAAATAACCGGGGGTGGCTCCTCGATCCCACGGCTCACGCCGTGGGCTACTCCCTGTCGGCCCTCCGGGCCTGTATTAGCGGTGAGCGAGACCGATATTGCCACCACTTGAAGCGTTAAGTTAATGCCTGTGAGGTGAAACCCCCGGACAGGCCCCACACCCCGCCTCCTTCCCACTCTCCCCGAAGGGGCGCAGGGAGAAGTGCCCTGAGTTTATACCCTCGCCCCCTTGGGGGAGAGGGTGTCCGTCAATGGACGGACAGGTGAGGGGGTTGGTCCGTCAGGGTATTATGTAGTCGTCAGTAGTTGCGAGCTTAGGCCATTGTAGCCCCGAGCTTCAGCTCGGCAGGTGCCGACCTGAAGGTCGGCGCAACGTGCTTCGATGAGTGAACTTTTCCTCGACATCGACCAGCCCGAACAGGTCTCCGCCGCCGCCGCGGAGTTGCGTGCGAGCCTCACGCCGTCCGAAGTCACTCCTCATGGCGTGCTGGAAGTCTTCGAAACCTGGGCTGCGGCTCTCGGCGAACGCGAGACCACCGACATCCCCGGCGTTCAATTCCTTCGCATGTGGCTACGCCGTGGAACGCTCGAGCCCATCCTCGCGAGAGAACTCGGGTGCGGGGCTCTCGAGGGAAACTGGATGGCGGATGGCCGGGCCATGCTCAAGGCATTCCCGCTGGGTGTGGTTGGTCACTGGCCTGCTGGAAACATCGAAATCCAGCCCGTTCTCTCGATGACCTGCGCGCTACTGGGTGGCAATGCCTGTCTCGTGCGCGTGCCTGGCGGCTTGGAAGACATCTCCACGCGACTCATCGGCAAGCTGGCCCAGACTGACATTCGAGGTGTCCTGACGACTCGGATCCGCATGCTGGCTTTCCCGCATTCACGGCGCGACTTGCACGAAGCGATGGCGCGAGTTGTCGATGGCGCCATGGTGTGGGGGGGCGAGGAATCTGTATTGCAAGTTCGCAGCCTTCCCTTCCCGCACTGGGCCAGGCTCGCAATCTTCGGGCCCCGCATCTCGATCGCGGCCATGGACGCGGATTCCTGGTCGAACGCGCAGGAGCGCGAGTCGTGGTGCCGCCGCATTGCGCGCGACGTGTGGCAGTTTGACCAGCAAGCGTGCTCGTCGCCGCAGGTGCTCTTTCTGGAAAAGAGGGCGAGCCGCTCCTCGGATGAGTTCGTCGAGACCCTCAAAGCAGCGTTCGAGTCGGAAAACCGCATGCATCCGAGACTAACCATCCAGGCCAGCCTGACATCGGCCATCTGTCAGGCCCGCGCCTCGTGGCTGCTGGACGATGTCGCCCATCGCGCCATTTTCCCCTCGGAGCCCGACTGGACAATCCTGATTGGCCGCGGCTCGGAGATTCCCAAACCGACTCAAGGAAAAACGCTGACCATTTTAGAGGTCGATGACTTAACCGACGCCTTGAAAGATCTTGATGGAGACGTTCAAACCCTGGGGCTGGCCGTGGCTGACGCCGCTCGAGAGGAGATGCTCGCCTCGCTCGCGGCAAGAAGAGGCGTGGATCGAATTGTAAAGCTGGGGCGCATGCACGTCTTCGCTCCGCCCTGGGACGGGGTTGATCTGATACGGCCCATGGTGCGCATGGTCCGCCATGTGCCCTCGAGCGTATGACGTGACCCGGCGGAGTTTATCGCTCAATTACTACTGACCTGAGTCACAAGTTGGTTGAAGAATTCAGCCCGACAACCCGGTTTCACGCAAAGCCGCAAAGTACACAAAGCTCGCAAAGAAAAGCAGGAACTTCCCCTTCGCGCTTCCTTGCGCCTTAGCGCCTTGGCGTGAGCTGTTTTGATTTTTTCACACGTTCTTACGCCGTAGGCTGCTCTATGGCGCCCGTGAGGGGGGCAGTAAGGAACGGTCGCGCATGAGAAACACTCTCTTAACGAACTTCTGACTCAGGACACTGGTGATAACTATGGCAGACGCCAACACATTCCTGGAAGCGCTGGACCGCAAGGCCAGAATGTTTGCACCCGCGGCCCGGGCAACAGTCGAAGCTAACCATGAACTTTGCTCGTGGCTGCTGGACCCTCTGGCCCGCTGGGCCGAGGCCGCTTACGGCGAGAAGGCATTCGAGGATGCAGCGCGAGGCTATGCACGGTATTGCCTGGGCGTTGCAAAGTCGCAGCAAGCCTACGAGCAGGCGGGCCGCTATGCCCCTCAAGCCTTGACCGATGTGGTTTCGGAAGTTTATGAGGACGAAGGGTACATGATTCCCTACATGTGGGCGGCCATCCTCATCTATCCGTTTTGGCCCTCGATGGTCGATCATATCGCCCTGTACCGAAATGACTTTCTACGGTCGTTGCCGCCCGAGGCCAGGGTTATGGAATTGGCGTCAGGCCACGGCGTGCTCAGCCTGCTCGCCGCCGAGGAAAGACCGGACCTTCAACTCGAAGGAATTGACATCAGCCCGCCGGCCGTGGCGGTGGCCAACCGCATTCTCGCGGCCTCGGGACATGCGGGCCGGGTCAAGTTCGCGGTGGAAGACATTGTCGCCTTCGAGCGGGATAACAAAGGCGGCAAGTATCAGGGAATCATTGCGGCGATGCTGGCGGAACATCTGGAGGATCCCCGGCCCCTCTTCCGGTCCATCTCTCGCCTTCTCGACAAGGACGGTCAGGTTTTCTTCAGCACCGCCCTCGAATCCGCCCAGAAAGACCACATCTACGAATTCAATTACGAAAGCCAGCCGCTGAGAATGGCGGAAGAGGTTGGCCTGCGCGTAACACGGTTGGTCAGCGACGCCGGCGCTCCGCTGCCCGGCACTCGATTTCTTCCCCGCGCGACAGCCATGATCTTGCGCCATCGATAATTCCATGACAATGACCTTCGAGCAAGTCAAGACCTACCTTAGGCAACGCTTCCCTCTCATCATGGTCGACAGAGTGCTGGAGGTTGAGCCCGGCAAGAGGATCAAGGCCATCAAGAACGTCACGGGGAATGAGATCCAGTTTCTCGGCCATTTCCCCGACTATGCAATCATGCCTGGCACTTTCATCGTGGAGGCGATCGGGCAATGCGCTTCCATCCTGTTTAGCCAGACTACTGGCAAAGGCGTTGAACAGGGTGAGTACCTGGTCCTGGCCAGCATCAACGAGATGAGATTCTTCGTTCCTGTCCACCCGGGCCACACCATGGTCGTGGAAGTAACCATCGTGAAAATGACGGGGGAAGCAGCGCTTGTCGAGGGGACTGTGACCGTGGACGGGACGCTTGTCACCAAAGGGAAGCTTGGGTTCGCAAAGAAAGCGGTTTGAGTCGTTCAGTTTGACGCGGGGGTAGCGCCCTCAGTCATGTGCTAGTTGAAGAAATCAGCCCGCGGAGCGGGCGGCAGATAGTAGCCCACGGCGTGAAGCCGTGGGTTGGCAGACTGCACCCTCACCCCGTCCCCTCTCCCGCCCCGGCGGGAGAGGGGTGCCGAAGGCGAGGTGAGGGCCTTCTAACCCAGGGCTTGCGCCCTGGGCTACTCTCTGCCGCCCCTGACGGGGCTGCGCAATAACCGGCGCGCACGATGAAGACCTTCTTACCGAACTTCTGACTGACGTCAATCGCGACGCCGCAGGCAGCCAATTCAGGTTGAGCATGAAAAGATCACTTCTCAGAAGGATATTCAACAGAATACTCCATCTGATGGCCCGGGTTCTGCCCGGCTCGACCAGCTTGAGACCATTTCTGCATCGATTGCGCGGGGTCAAGATGCAGGGCAGAGTCTTCATCGGGGACGACGTGTATCTCGAGAATGAGTATCCCGATTGCGTGGAGATACACGACGGTGCGGGGATCGGGTTGCGGTCCACGATCGTAGCCCACTCCGGAGACACCGGGGAACGCGGGAAGATCGTAATAGGAAAAAATGCGGCCATCATGTCCTGTTGCACTGTCATCTGCTCGGCGGGCCAGACGCTGACTATTGGGGAAGGCGCAGTCCTTTCGGCGGGGTCGGTGGTGACAAACGATGTCCCTGCTCGTACGCTCTGCGCCGGGCCGAGAGTCCGGGCGGTAGCAACGGTGACGGTGCCTTATACACTGGAGGCAAATCATAGAGATTTTGTCCGTGGGCTGAGGCCACTTCGAGTCGCCAGGAAAGGGGAAAGCGGCGCCGGAGAAGCCGGCTGAGGTTTCGGCGAGAGCGGCCTCGACGCCAATCGCCACGTACGTTGCTGCAGCCCCGCAGACGAAGGCCTCCCGCGGCATCCACATATTGTCTCCAGATGCAACTTGGGCACGTACTAAATTACAAATTCAGACACATTGTCTATTGACACTAATAACGAGAAGGGTTACTATAGTTGTGGTATTAACTAGGCTATGCACGGAAATCAGAGTTGGCACTTGTCAGTGCAGGACCGCTGAATGCTCGTCGCTCCGCGAAATCAACTAGTTTTCGATTCCTCCCTTGAACGGAAGGAGCCGGACTCTCTGCTCTCCTTCCATGCCTACGGCGTTAAGTTCAAACTCCACATTCCACTTGCCCTTCTCTCGCATTTGGCGTGGCCGATTTTACCTGGCGCGGAGTTTGCGAACGGAGGAGGGGCAGATGCCGTGCTCTCGGTCCACGGGTGTTGTTCTGCGCAAGGCGAGACCTGTTACGAGATTGCCGAAAACAGCGCCATTTGGGGTGCGGTGGGCAGCATTGAAGCTGCCGCGGCCGCAGTCGAGTCGTGGGCGCAACTGACGGTTGCAACCTTGGCCAAGGATCTGATTTTCGCGCACGCAGGAGTCGTTAGATGGAAAGATCGAGCGGTCGTGGTACCAGGACGGTCCTTGAGTGGTAAGAGTACTTTAGTGCTCTCGTTTGTGGAAAGAGGAGCGGATTATTATTCAGATGAGTACGCAGTTTTCGATTCTGAGGGACGAGTTTTTCCCTATTGGCGGCTCCCCAAGCTAAGGGTAGCCTCCGACCAGAAAGTGGCGACTAGCCTTTTAGGGCGCACGCTCGGCGGCGCGCCTCCTAAACCCATTCCCTTGGGATGGGTTCTTATCAGCGGGTACGACCGAGGGAGCCGCTGGCAACCCCGGCGGCTCAGTTGCGGAAGGACGCTGCTGGGATTGCTCGATAACACAGTTCCTCTGCGCAGCCGGCCCGAGCAGTCGGTGAAGTTCTTGGCCAGGGCGGTCAAGAACGCCCAGGGCTTTGAAGGGATGCGGGGGGAAGCGGCAGATTTTGCCGATCAAGTTTTAGCATCGTTGTGATTGCATGTCATATTAACCGAGTGGAGGGGATTATGAAGCCATTGGCAAGGAAGAGTGGAATATTTGCAGAGAATTTGCCTGAAGAGGTGGTTCTCTACGACAAGACTCGTGACAAGGTACATAACTTGAACAAGACAGCCGCCGCAGTTTGGGAGAATTCTGATGGCAGCAAGACGGTCGACGAACTGACGCGCGTTGTCGAAGCGAAATCCGGAGTCCCGACGGACCGCGACCTGGTGCTTCAGGCCCTCGAGGAACTGGAAGACGCAGGCCTCATGGAAGCCGGCGTGGTTCGAGAGGCAGGGCTTCCCTCCCGCCGCGAGGCGGTGGGCAAGATGGTCATGGCAGGCTCGGCTTTGGTGGCCACGATCGTCGCCGCGGCTCCGAAGGCGCACGCCTCGCCAGGAGCGCCCGCGGGCGATCCGCCGCCGCTGAAGACTCCTCACAACCCGCCGGAGCCGCCCGCGCCGACGCCGCCGCCCCCGCCGCCCCCGCCGCCGACGCCGCCGCCCCCGCCGAAGCCGCCTACGTTCACGGCGCCGCCTCCGCCGCCGAAGCCGCCGAAGCCCTGAATGGGAAACGCCGACTTCGAAATCAACAAGGATTAATGATGTCCGATCTGCAGAGCGGCAGGAGTGATGCAACCCGGCATCTCCTTCGATTGCTTGTGCAGCGCGAAGGAGATGATCGGGGTTGGCCTCCTGCTGCTGCTGTGGACTGGAGAATCTTCCGAGAGACCTGCGATATCCATCAGTTAGTTCCGCTGGTCTATTGCCGCCTTCGGCAACTCACCGCGTCCGCCGTTCCGTCTGAGTTGCTGGAATACCTTCGCGTGCGCTTTCAGGAATCCTGCGCCTACAGCTATCGTCTGGCGTCGAGGCTCGTCAGCTTGACATCGATGCTGGAGCGCGAAGGTGTTTCTGTTCTGACCTTCAAGGGACCTTCGCTGGCCATGACGCTTTACGGCGGCCTCTCCCTTCGCCAGTGTCTGGACCTCGATTTGGTGATCCGCACTGAGCAGGTGGTGAAGGCTGCGCAACTGATGCAGAGTTGTGGCTATGAACCAACACCCACGCCGGCGCGGCCTCAACTCAGTCCCTATCTCTGCCGCCCGGAGAACTCTCGACACCTCGACCGGGGCAAGGAGATTCAGTACCTCTCTCCTGATGGCGCCTTCTACGTCGATCTCCACTGGCAGTTCGCTGATCGCTTCTGGCGCCCCTTCACTCCCGACGTCGCGAAGCTCTGGGAGCGAGCCGTAAGGCAGGACCTTCCGCAGGGAAGTCTCCATACACTGGGTCGCGAAGATCTGTTTCTTGCGCTCTCGGCACACGGGACCAGGCATCGGTGGTGGTGCCTCAAGTGGCTGGTCGATGTGGCGGAAATTCTACGCAAGGCCGATGCCCTGGACTGGTCTCGTGTTGAAGATATGACCAGGATCCGCCCTGGAAATGGCGCCGCCGCAAGTGTGGCCGTCAGCCTCGCGCACGACTTGCTGGAAGTGCCCGTGCCCGCCGAAGCTGTGCGAATCCTGCCGGCGACAGATCGGACGCGAGCCCTTGCCTCAGCCATCCGGGAAGAGTTGCTCTCCCGCGGCTTCTCGAGCGGCGACGAACACACAACGCTCCTGGCTCTCGAGGGGCGCTCCGTGACAAGAATAAAATACCGTGCTACCCGCGTTTTCCGGTACCCCGAAAGCCTGTTCCGGCAGATCATCGCGGAGCCAGGCCCCAAGGATCGCGGCCTGATTCGCCTGCCCCGGAAACTCGAATTCCTGTACCACTTCATTCGCCCCGTACGTCTTCTCTTGACTCACTCAGTGCGCGTGGCCCGAACGTTTTGGCGCACCGCCAGCTGAGTAACGCCCCGCTCGCTGCCCCCCCAAGCCCCACCCCGCCTCGCCAATCGTACTCCCGTCATAGCTTACATACCTAGTTTACGTTCGCCTTCCCACTTTTCCCACTTCCCCGCCCTTCATTTGCAAGAAGCCCACCAACCGGACTCCATGGTCCCGGCGTGTCCTGAGTTTTCGCGTAGGCGCTAGTCTGGAATAATGCTGGGTCAATTACCGGACGACTGACCATGCACAGCCTGTTCACTTCTTGGGATATGCTCTGTCCATCTGCTCAGCTTGCTCGCGCCAAGTTGCTTCGTCCACGGGAGTGCCTTGCATTTCCAGGATCTTCCTATGCACCTCCGAGGGTTTGGCTTCGGCATAATCCGCGCCCTGGTCAAAGAGCTTCGGATCAGGCTCTTCCAGCCTCAAGCTCACCAGACGTCCCTCCGTCAGCAGCCTCCACGTACCATCGGGTTTTTGGTCTTCGACTCGATATGTCAGGGTTTGGCACCCCAACTCGGGCGCACGCCAATCCGTTTCTCTCGTCACGTACGAGCCTCCGCCGAGCTGATCATTTCTCACTACCACCACATGCTGGCCGGCGAGAATGTCATGGCCGCTCCGAACCTCGCCTGCAACCCGAAGGCAATCTGGAGAGCCTCGCAATCGTTGAGCATTGAAACGCTCAAGCTGGTCGGCGCGAACGGGACTCCAAGTCGTCTTCGTTTTGAAGGCATCCACGACAGTCATGGACCTGCCATCCATAAATCTGATCATCCGCCCGGTTATTCCCAGCTTGAGCGGGCCAACGTTTTCCACGCGTACAAATGCTCCATCCGAACGGCGCGCGAAGGTGGTTTTGATTCCTAGCGCGCCGTGCGGGTCATTTTCAAAGCCGTAAACCTCTGTCTCCAGGACAAAAGGAGTGATCTTGTCAGGAACCGGTGCGCCTACAATTTGCCCCGCTTGCCCTGCCGCCTTCAAAGCGTGCACTGCGGCACCGAACAAAGAGATGCTTGCGGATAAACCGACGATCATCCCCGCTCGCTTCATAACGCCTCCTCTTATCGAGGAAATCCCGGGTCAGTCGCCAGATGATTGACGGAGTTAGCGGCAGCCACAGTCAGCGCATTTCCGCTTTTCTCGTACCCGATACGAAGAGACCGCGGACAGGAAGGCACTGTCCGTGGCTTCAATGCTACTTAGCCTTCATACGCCAATATTCTCGCCCCAAACCTGCCAAAAAGAAAGCCGCCGCTATGCCGGCATGCACAAACGATAAAGGGATCGCCCCGAATTTCGTGGGCCTGTTTTGCGGGGCCGCACCTGGACGCTTGACTCTGGGCAAATGTCGTTCCCTACGATGCACTTGGCCGCAATCCGTGCGCCGCGTACCGCAAACGGGCCGTTGCAGTAGCGCGCGGCAGTCAGGCTTCCTCCGCGACTTTCGGATGGCACTCGAGTTTCTATTTGCCTCAGTCCGTAAGCTTGGCCAGAGCGCTTCCGGGTTTGCCGGGGCATATGCCTCATCTCCACTGTCAGCAGAAAGTAAATTCTACGTTGCCTGTGTAACACTTACATTTTGCATCCCCGCCTTGAAGAGCCGTCACGTCCCATCTTCAAGAATGCAAACGCCGGTCTTGAATCGGCAGTTGGCAAGTCACATGCTCAAGTCAACACTCACTGGTCCCAGTTGGAAGCAGTCATCAAATCGACGGCGATCCGACTTGTCGGTCAGTGAGTAAATACCTAAAACAGCGACTCGCGGGTAGCGCAGGATTTTGTTGTGTGGTCCGGCGCAACAAAGTGTAGATGTAAGTCAAACCAGGAGGTTACTGGAACTTAATCTACTTGTTTTTGGATCCTTCACTCCAGGACCTCTAGGGCGGCCATCATGTGAGATCGAATCACACAATCTGCTCGCGCTATCAGAGGCAAGTCTGCTTTTGTCTCATCCGAACGATGGAAGCTTTGTAGTCCCCTGAAAATGCGTTTATAGCCTCAAGCACAAGCCGAAGACTGTCGCATTAATTTCCTGGCGGATCCGCTTGGTCGCTGGCTCACAGGGGGAAGTATGCCTTTTCTAAGCCAATCTCGGAACCCCGAGAAGGGTTTCTGTCTCGGGCGCTTTGCCCGATTCAACCTTTCTGGACTTGTTGTTATCATAGCTGTTATTGTCACAGCATGTACTACCTTGACGTCGGCGATCGGCGCGTCTAGCCCCTCGTTCGTGCAGCAAGTCGCCAGCGCCTCTCATTCAAATCCCAGCTCTTTGTCCCTCTCCTTCCCTGCCAACACCCAGGCGGGCGACCTGCTCCTGGTGGCCTTCGACTACGCTAAGAGCGTCGCGCCCTCCACGGTCACTGACTCTCAAGGCAACGTATTCACCTCCCTGGGAAGCGCGCTGAGCACGCCAGGGCAGGCCCTCGGCAGCGTCTACTATGCCAAGAACATCAAGGGGGGGGCGGATACGGTGACGGTGACCCTGTCGGCATCCTCCAGCTACCTGGAGATTTATGCTAGCGAATACGCCGGCATCGATCCCAGCAATCCCATCGATGCCCAGGCCGGCGCCTCGGGCAACGCCGGCGCAGTCTCCAGCGGCTCGGGCACGACCACGGTGGCGGGCGACATTATCTACGGCTACTGCGTCGCAGACTCGGGCTGCACGGCGGGTTCAGGCTTCACGGCTCGCTCAACCATGGACGGTAATCTGGTCGAGGACATGGTGGCGGGCAGTCCCGGCCAATACGCAGCCACGGGGACGGCGACCGGCGGTTGGTCAATGCGGATGGTCGCTCTCAAGGGAAATTCGTCTGCACCTTCGGGGGAGCAACAGAGTCAAAGCGGCGCAGTCAGTCTCTCAGCCGCAAGCCTGGTATTTGGGAGCGTAGCCGTAGGCCTGACCAGCGCGAGTCAGACAATCACTCTGACCAACAGGAGCAGCTCGACCTTGAGCATCTACAGCATCGTGTTGACTGGTACGGACCCCAGCGACTTCACCGAAGTGACCACTTGCGGCACGAACCTGGCGGCGGGAGGCAACTGCACAATCGTGGTGATCTTCGCACCTTTGACCAGCGGGGACCTCTCTGCATCGCTAACTATAACAGACAGCGCCTCAGGCAGCCCGCAGGCCGTAGCGCTTACGGGTGGGGGCGGCCACGACGTGACTCTCACCTGGGCCGCCAGTGCGACGCCAGGAGTGTGGGGCTACTACGTCTACCGCGGCACGGCCTCTGGCAAAGAGAGCACAACGCCGCTGAACTCCACAGCAATTGCCGGAACGTACTATGCAGACCCGAACGTTACCGCCGGGCAGACGTACTACTATGTGGTCACGGCCTTAAGCCCCAACGGCACAACCCAGAGCGCAGAGTCCGGGGAAGCTTCAGCAACCGTACCTTAGTCTCGTCTCCTCGAACGATTCGAAGCCACCCTCGGCAGGGGATGACTAGGCTATGCGGAATGACACAGGATCAGAAGGGTCGTGGCGCGTCGACAAAACCGCTCCTCTAGACACTCAACCCTGCCAAGATAGGCAACGTTGACGCGCCAACGGAAGTTATCTAGAATCAGTGCGGAAGTGCATGCGGGCTGGTGTCCGTCCGGGACTTCAAATCCTGCGGTCCCGATTACATCGGGACGGTCGGTTCGATTCCGACACACTTCCGCCACGGCACTTGTTTCTCGTTCAACAAACCACCTGAAATGTGAAATCCAATACTGACACCTCGTCCGGTAGACTTGCATCATAAGCAATACGTCGTACCGTCTCTGTGCAACAGGGTATAAGCGGTACTACAACGATCACAACCACATCTCCGCCATCTTGGCAGCTCCGGTGGCGGAGGAAGCCGGCGTTACGGCCCAAATCAGGACAATAACATATTTGGCTAACCAAGCTATAAAAATCTCCCTGTGTCCTACTTCTTGCCGAAAAAGGCTAGACGTTCCGCTTCTTTTTGTACTTAGCCTTGGCACGTTTTCGCTTACGTGCGATCACTTCTTTCGGTACTTTCACGACCTGGGCCAAAGCCAAACGGAATCTATCCATTGCCTCTTTCGGGTCATCGACCACGACGTCATCTGCTTTTGTTCTCACAACCGATGCCTTCCACGACGCTGACGTTTAGTTGAGTGAATGTTTTTGTTTCTCCAGTTCTGCCTTGCCGATCAGTTCGTCATAGGTGAGTCTCTTGCCTACGATCTTCGACAAGGCAAGTCGAAATCGGCCTGCGTCTCCGTCCTCATCCTTGCGGGTGTTGTACCGGAAGCTTTGCTCGTCAAGATACCGGAAAAGGTGAAACGGTTCAACGCTAACGTAGGTACCCTTGATGCCGCGCTTCAGAAGGCTCCAGAAGTTCTCAAGCCCGTTGGTGTGAACTCTGCCCTTGACGTATTCAACCGCGTGGTCAACAACCTGATGCTCAAAGTAATTCTCCAGTCCTTCGTAGGAAGCCAGCGCATCAGTGTACACTTCAGCCCCCGGCGTAATTTGATCGTGCACCATCGCGTGAAGAGTCTTCTTCTTCCGGTTGGGAATCACTTCCGCTCTGACTTCTCCCCCACGCCGAAGAAATCCTAGGACTGCGGCCTTATCTTTCCCGCCAGTCCCGGTGATCTTCTCTTCGCGCTTTCCGAGGTGCATGTTGCGAGCTTTCCCGCCGATGAAGGTTTCATCAACCTCGACCTCACCGTTGAGTTTTGCCAACGAGCCTTCCTGCACAGCGAGACGAATGCGGTGAAGCATGAACCATGCGGTTTTCTGCGTGACTCCAAGAGCGCGGGAAACTTCGTATGAGCTAATCCCGTTTTTGCAGTTCACGATCATCCAGAGCGTCGGAAGCCATTGCTCAAGAGGAATCGGAGAATCCTCAAATACCGTGCCGACCTTTAGAGTGAACTGTGCACGCGGATGCTTCTCGTAGCACTTCCATCGGCGCGTGTTAACCATGTACGTAACGTGGTCGGAGCCGCACGTCGGGCACTTGACTTTGCCGTCAGGCCACCTAGCCTCGACCATGAAGCTACGACAGTTCTCGTAATCGCTGAAACACTTCACCGCTTCCAAAAGCGTTTTAGGTGTATCATTGGTGCTCATCATGGTTACTATAGTACCTTAAATAATTAGGTTTGTCAAGTACTTTATTTGTCTTATTTTCAACTGATTGTAGAGCAAATATATATGGTGGACAAACCTCGAAAGCCGATTCTATATGGACCTGACGGCAAACCCCTGAATGGGGAGACGGAGACGTTAAGACTATCCACAAAAGGACGCTCAAAACAAAGGCAACAACAGCAAGGATTGCTGCAAATATTAAATAAGCCGCGATTGTTCCTAAAATTTGTCCCAAAATCTCTGTCAGTGTTTGTTGCTCTCTGCACCATTGTAGGACTACTGCTGTACCTCGTGCCAAGAGTTTCAGTGGTTCCCTCTGATCCGGTAGAAATCGGCAACCCATTTTCGGCCTCCTTTACTATTACCCCAAGCAATATATTTCCTTTACGCAATGTGGGCGCATGCGTAGGCACAATTGAAATTGATGTCCTTCCCCGCACCTTTAGCCAAGAGAAGAGGCCACCGATCACCAATGTCACCAACATCACATGTATAACCGAACAGGATTGGAACAATCACAACCTGTCTGCAGACGAGAAATTTACCATCACACCCTACACGACATTTATGCCTGGAGATCAATTCGCCGTATTGGCTGGAGCAGATATTGCCATCGTCGTAGACTATCAACCTTGGTTTATTCCAATCAGAAGAAGACAGGCTTTCAGATTTGTAACACACAGGTTCTCCGATGGCAGCTATCGCTGGTATTCCTACCCTCTTGATTAGCTCAGCTTGAGGTACGAAATGTCCTGGTTAGCCAACTATATTGTTGGCCAAATCAGGGCACTGCCGGCGCAGGGACATAGGTGAATGGGAAAGAGAAAGAATGCTACAATGGGCGAGCGAGGCCCGTCCGCTTGCGAGCACATTTGCGTACCAAGGTCTCTCGGAGGCGAGTTTTGAGGCAGTTGCCGGGCACGCAAGCCAGGCTGACGCCGTCCTGGAAGCTCATCAGGAACGGGTCGGCGCGAGATTGGCTTGCCTGCACGTTGAGTTGCTCAAGTGAACGGACCCGGGCGGCCGATTTCGTGGGACGTTCTTGTGCCTTTAATGATTTAGAAGCGCGCGGTCCGAACATCAGACACTCGGTTCAGGGACGACGTTTGATGAGTCCAAGAAGGCATCAGCGGTTCCAAGCCAGCAAGGAAGTTAAGCGCCGGGCGCGTCGAGACATCGGATCTCCGCCACCGACCCGACGTCATGAGAGCCTCAAAAACAAAGCCCCCAAACATAAGCGGAAAGAATTGTTAGAAGAAAGCGGTTAGTACTTAACGACGGAAATCGTCGTCATAACGAGGCACCTTGGAAGGGCGGGGCTTCAGCTCCGCAGCCTCCCGGCAGCGCGACGAGTTGGGCCTTTAGGCCCTGAAGCCATGTTGCCTCAGGGGCTGAGGCCCCAGCTACAGGCGGCTTTCCTTGGGTGCGTGCCTGCGACGAACAAGCCTCGCCAAACACCAGCCAGCACTTACCCCCTTTTCAATCATCAGTCCGATTCTCGACGGAGTCCCGGATTTGCAGCCACGCCGTTTCCGGCACTTTGAGAAAAAGCTCCGCCACCTCGGGATCGAATTGGGTGCCCTGCTGACGTGCGACTTCAGCGCGGACCTCTGAAAACGCCATCGCTTTTCGATAAGCCCGGTCGGACGTCATGGCATCCAGCGTATCGGCCAAGGCAAACAATCGCGAGCCCAGCGGGATTCGCTCCCCAGCCACCCCGAGCGGATATCCCTTCCCATCGTATCGTTCGTGGTGATGATGCACGATCGGTGCGCAGGGCTTAAGGAAAGGGATTCGGTTCAGGATCTGAACTCCAGCCACGACGTGCCGGCGCATCTGGACCCATTCTTCCTCCGTGAGCTTTGCAGGCTTCAGGAGAATGGCGTCCGCTACCGCGATTTTTCCAATATCGTGTAAGAGCGCGGCATGACCGAGTGCCGGCATGAGCGCCAACGGATAACTGACCAAGCGGGCCAGGTGTTGTGTGTAGGCCCGCACACGCAGGGAATGCGCATAGGTTTCATGCTCGCGCGCGTCCAGCGCCCGCACCAGCGCCTCGAGAGTCGTCTGATAGTTTTCCTCGACTTCGTGCAAAGCCCGCATCAAATCGCGCGTGCGCCGCTCGATGCTGGCCTCGAGCGAGGTACGGTAGGCACGGGCTTCGCGCTCCCTTTGCAGCAGACGGAAGGCGCGGGAGACCGCCTGGTCTAAGGTCTCAAGCGTAAAAGGCTTCAGAAGAAAATCGCTGGCCCCCAGGTGCAGGGCTTCGATGATTTGATTGACGTGAACTCTGCCCGTGGTCAGTATGAACGCCACATCCCATTTCGACTGTCGCGCCAGCGACAATAGTTCCATGCCCGAACATCCCGGCATGTAAATATCACACAGGATGATATCGAATTTCCCTTGCTCGATGGCTTCGAGAGCCGTCGCGGCGTTTCTTGCAACAGCCACGCTCGACGCCCTGGGTGCGATCGCGACCTTCAGGAATTCACAGACCGGCGCTTCGTCATCAACCACCAGCACTTTGGGTAAGTAAGACTCAAACATGGGCGGCTTCCGTGTCAGCGCCTCCTCAGAACCTGCAGGATGCTCTTCGAGCGGGCGCTATCGGGGTGCGTACTTCCCTCACAATCAAAATCGGATTCTAAGCCCCGCGGCTTTAATCTCGACCTTATTAGACCCGCCCGATTTAGCCTCGATCTAATCTTCTCTTAATCCTCCCCAGTCTTCCCGCCGATGTAAGAAATGATTAATGAGAATGGGGTCGAAGAGAAATGTTGAAGTAATGAACTGTGAGCGGCCCCGAGGCACAGAACATGCGTATTCTGGTTGTTGAAGACGACAAGGCTGTAGCTAGCTTCGTAAAGAGAGGCCTGGAATCGGAACAATATGCGGTGGATGTAGCAGGAGACGGCGAGGAAGCTCAGGTGCTCATTGAGGCAGCCAGCTTTGACTTGATCATCCTGGATTTGGTGCTTCCCAAAGTCGACGGCTTGGACGTGCTGAAGCATATTCGCAGTCGAAAGAGTTCCCCTCCAGTGTTGATTCTCTCCGGTCGGGCGCGCGTCGAGGATCGCGTCAAGGGCTTGGATTCAGGGGCGGACGACTACCTGGCGAAGCCCTTTTCCTTCAGCGAGCTGTCGGCTCGCGTGCGAGCCTTACTGAGGCGCAATCCGACTTCGCTCGACATCATCCTGCGGGTGGAAGATCTGGAATTGGATCGCGCCGAGCGGGTGGTCCGGCGGGCGGGACGGCGCATCGAACTTACGCCGCGCGAATTCGCCTTGCTCGAGTACCTGATGCGCAACACGGGCCGATCGGTGACCCGCGCCATGATTATCGAGCATGTCTGGAACTTCTCCTTCGACACGATGACGAACGTCGTAGATGTTTACATCAATTACCTGCGCAAGAAAGTTGATCAGGACTTTGAACACAAGCTCATTCACACCGTCCGAAACGTCGGTTATGAGTTGGGGACAAAGGAGAAAACGGAATGAAAAGCGTAGAACCTCCGACGAGACCGAGTCAAGAGAAGTGGCGGAATCCTCAAGAGGCCGGAATTCTATCTGCCGCCTCCACTCTCGGGCCTATCCCTTGCTCGACCGGTCATGACTCTGCTGATGCTTCGCTCCAGGAAAATGATCCGACGCGCACCTTTCTCCATAAATTGAGCCAGACCTTAACCTGCCTGCGGGGAACGCTTGAATTGGCCCTCCTCGTTGACTGCGACGCGCAGCACTATCGCAGGGCCATCCAGCAGTCACTGCTACAGGCAGATGGCCTGGTCCAGTTGTTTAAGTCCTACAGGGCGTCAGCCTGTGGGGGGAATGGCCGGTCTGGCGAATGAGTGAAGATTGCTCAACCCGGGAGTCGTGGTCCGCAAACGCGCCGGATCATCTCCCCCGCCGGAGAGAAGGCTTTACCTTCAGCTTCCGGCTGCGACAATAGAAAAGTCTAATTGCTAGTTAACGTTTCTCTAACTATCGCGCCCTTATAATGCACGCGTATGGAGCAGCAAATGAGCCAAGCGAGTTTTCGAGCGGTGTGCCCAATTCCCAGTTCCGCGATTGTGGCGAGCGCTGACAAGGAAGTTCGGAAGCGGATTCTCAGACGGCTGCGAGCCCAGAGATGGACCGTAGAAGAAGCGATGGGCGGAGCCGAGGCATTATCGCTGGTAGAGGACGGTGTATTTGGTGCGCTTTTGCTTGATCGGTGGCTGCCGGACCTCGAAGTGTCGGAGTTGGTGGAGATTATTAAGGCGCGCCATCCCCAAGTTCAGGTGATGCTGCTCGGCTCCGAAGCTGAGGAACGCTTTCTGCTGGAGCGACTTTCCGAGTCTGATGCCTTGCCGATGGGATTCCCCGAGGCGCAGGAGGTGGAGGAGAAGCCTGGCCCTGGCTTCTCGATCCCTTCACCCATCGAGGAGGAGAGCCAGGAGTGCGGGGGTGAAGGTGCGCAGGTCTTACCGGCGCCGGCTGAAGCAGAAGAACCGCTGCCGGGAATGATCGGATTGAGCGCAGCCATGCAGCGGGTCTATCATCTGGCCCGGCTTGTCATCCCCCGTGACACGACGGCTCTGATCACGGGCGAGACGGGGACGGGCAAAGAGTTGATGGCGCGAGCCATTCACAGGCTGGGGCCACGCGCGCGGCAACCCTTTGTGATTGTGAATTGCGCCGCAATTCCGGAATCTCTTGTGGAGTCTGAGCTATTTGGATACAGCCGGGGGGCGTTCACCGGCGCCTTCCAGTCCCGGCTGGGGCGCATTCATGCCGCGCACGGTGGAACGCTCTTCCTGGACGAAGTCGGAAGCTTGCCTCCGGGCATGCAGGGAAAGTTGCTGCGCTTTCTCCAGGAGGGAGAAGTCCAACGCCTGGGAAGTCCGGATGTGTTCCGAGTGGACGTGCGGGTCATCGCGGCCACCAACTTGGATCTGGGACGGGCGCTGGCAGACGGACGGTTCAACGACGCTCTTTACTACAGGCTATGCGTCTTCCCGATCAGGCTTCCTCCGCTACGGGAACGCAGGGACGATATTCTCCCTTTGGCCACTCATTTCCTCGAATCATTCTGTCGTCAGGCCCCACTTCCCACTAAGTCGATCCCTCTCGAGGTCGGCAAGCGGCTGGAAGCGCACGCCTGGCCAGGAAATGTGCGACAACTGAAACACGTCATTGAGCGCGCTTTCATCTTGTCGCAGCGCGCGCTAGTCCTTCGTCCTGAGCACATCGATCTACTAAGCTGAGAAGAATCTTAGATTGGGGCACTGGAGATGGCACTTCTCCTGCAGTTGGCAGTTAAGCTATGCAAACTTTTCCCGAGACTCGGCAAGAAAGGCCAGTTCTGAAACCCGGAAGTCCGGTACGTCTACGTTCGCCCAAGCAATCCCTGGCAGATGCATTCCGCTCCTTTGCTGACGCGGCTGGCTCGCTCGAGAGCTTTTATGCCCACTTGCAAGCTGAGGTTGCGGGGCTGCGGCGGGAACTGGAGCGGGCTAATCAAGATTTGAACCAGAGCCTTGAGGAAAACAAACGAATTCGAGCCTACTTGAGCCGCACTTTGGAATGCTTGCCGTGCGGAGTTCTGGTCGTCGATGGGGAGCACAAATTAAAACTTGCAAATTCTGCTGCCCTGAGCCTGCTAGGAACTCGTCAAGCTCCGAGGCAAACGGCCATGGGCGTCGCCAGAGAAGTGATCGAGAAGCTGGAGCAGACTTCGAGTTTGCCGGCTGCAGGCGTTGAACAGGAATGGCCGGTCGATGCCCAGGACGGGCCTCATTTCCTGGCCGTAACTCGCACCCCGCTCGGCGGCAACGAAGAATCCGCCGGCGATTGGATTCTCATCCTGCGCGACATCACCGAGAGCAAGCGGCTTGAGAAAGAAAGGGAAGCCGCCCGGCGCACTCAGGACCTGGCGCAGATGTCGATGTTGCTCGCGCATGAGATCCGCAACCCTCTCGGAAGTCTGGAACTTTTCGCCAGCCTTCTGGCCGACGCCACCGAGGAGCGGCCCGTGCTCCACAAATGGGTGGAGCAGGTGCAGGCAGGTTTGCGGACATTGTCCGCAACCGTGAATAACGTTCTGCAATTCCACAGCGAGCCGCGCTCGGAGCTATCGCCCGTCAACGTCGTGAGCCTGCTCACTCAGACCTTGGATTTCCTTCAACCCTTGGCCCGGCAGCGCGGCATGCGCATAGACTTCGCCGCGCCCGGTTCGGAGGTTTTTCTGCGCGCGGATCCGCACCGGCTCCAGCAGGTCTTCGTCAATTTGGCGCTCAATGCATTTCGAGCCATGTCGGGCGGAGGCGCGCTGCGAGTCTCGGTCGAGTGCGGCGGCGCGGCGGAAGAGTTACAGGTTCGGGTGGTCTTCCGCGACCGCGGGGTTGGAATTCCCTCGCGGCACCTGGCCAAAATCTTCGAGGCGGGCTTCACCACCAGCGCTGGAAGCCCCGGCCTGGGCCTGGCGCTGGCCAAGAAGGTTGTCGAGCAACACCAGGGGAAGATCGGGGTCGAGAGCGATACGGAGAAAGGCACGGCGTTTACCTTGAGTTTTCCAAGGTTAGAGGATCTGAACCAACCGGGTGTTCCAGAGATCCCCTCCGTTTTGGGGGATCGCGTGTTGGTGGCGTAAGCCGCATTGCCGGGCAGCGGCGAAGAACCGCCCCCGGCCAGGAGTTGTGAATGAATCGAGTTCTAGTTGTGGACGACGAGCCCTCGATGCGGGCCGCACTGGAGGCGAGCTTCACGCGGCACGGGTGGGAAGTTACAACCGCTGCGGGAACGCACGAGGCGATGGAACGGTTTCGTTCCTCTCCCTTTCCGCTGGTGATTACGGACATGCGCATGCCGGATGGCGACGGCCTGGGGGTCATGCAGCATGTCCGCGCCTTAGCCCCCGGAACCGCCGTCATTTTTCTGACCGCTTATGGAAACGTACCCGAGGCCGTGTTGGCCATGCAGCAGGGAGCCTGCGATTATCTGGTCAAGCCGGTGTCGTTCGAGCAGTTAAGGCAGGCTGCAGTGCGCGTAATGGGCAGTGCGGCCGCAAGCGCAAAAGGAACGCACCCGGAAGGAATCGTAGGCCATTCGGCACGCTTGCGCGAGCTGATCGAACGCGCCTGCCAGGTGGCTAAAAGCGATGCGGACGTCCTGATTATGGCCGAAAGCGGCACGGGCAAGGAGCTGTTAGCGCAGTTTATTCATCGCGCCAGCCCGCGCCGGAATTATCCCTTCGTGGCCGTAAACTGCGCGGCTTTCCCGGAAACGCTCTTGGAGAGCGAATTGTTCGGGCACGTCCGCGGGGCGTTTACGGGAGCGGTGGCCACGCGGCCAGGCAAGTTTGAGCTCGCTTCCGGAGGAACACTGCTGCTCGACGAGATCAGCGAAATGCCGATCAGCCTGCAGCCCAAGCTGCTGCGGGTGCTTCAGGAACGTGAGGTCGACCGGCTGGGCGATACGCGACCACGGCGCGTCGACGTGCGCATCATCGCCACCACGAATCGACACCTGCCTTCGCTTATCGACGAAGGAAGATTTCGCGCTGACCTCTTCTATCGGCTGGATGTTGTCCCCCTCACGTTACCTCCGCTCCGCGATCGCCGCGAGGACATTCCCGATCTCGTCGAGCATTTCATACGAAAATATGCGTCGCCGCAGGGTGCCATGCGTTTTACCGACGATCTTCTCCGGCACCTGCGGGAGTATGACTGGCCAGGCAATGTAAGAGAGCTCGAAAATGTGGTGCGGCGGATTTTGGTCCTCTCACGCAATCCGGTGGCGGGCCTCGAGGTCCTGGAGGGCGAGGACGTGACAGAGAAGAACCCAGCCCGACTGCCGACTCCGGGTGGGACGTTACGAGACATGGAAAGGCAACTGTTGGAGAAAACTCTCGAGGCGACAGCGGGCAACCGGACTCGCGCGGCGGAGATCCTGGGGGTCAGTCTTCGGACGGTGCGCAACAAAATCCGCGAGTTCGGACTTCCACCCCGGAGGTCTTCATGAGCCGGATGGAGCAGCTCAGCCAGTATTTGGACCTGGCAGCATTTCGGCAAAAGCTGATTGCGAGCAACCTTGCCAACGTCGATACGCCGGGTTATCGAACACGCGACATCAATTTTGAGGGCGAGATGCGGCGCGCCATCGAGCAAGCCGGGCCTACGGACCCGAAGCCCCGGGTATTTCAGGTTTTAGGCCTGATTGAGCGCCCGGACGGGAATAACGTCAACATGGAACGCGAGGGACTTCTGCTGGCGAGTACGCAGCTGCAATTTCGCCTGGGAGTGGAACTGCTGCGGCAGGAGTTCCAGCGGATATCCGCTGCGGTCAAAGAAGGGAGCTAGGAAAATGAACCTCTTGGGAGTCCTGGATATCAGCGGGTCGGCGCTCACCGCCGAGCGCCAACGAGCCGAAGTGCTGGCCAGTAATCTGGCCAATGCGCAGACGACCCAAACGGCGAAGGGAGGGCCCTACCGTCGGCAAATGGTCGTCTTTAAAGCGCAGTCGGCTGGTAACAATCGATTTGCCGGCGTTCTGTCGGGGTTCAGCGATCGATACGCCCAGGGAGTGGAGGTGACGCGCGTCGTGGCTGACCCGACGCCTCCCGTCGAGCGCTATGAGCCGGGGCATCCGGACGCAGACAGCCGAGGGTACGTGTCCTACCCCGACATCAATCCTATCGAGGAAATGGTGAACCTGATGGGAGCGGCTCGATCGTATGAGGTCAACATCGCCGCAGTGCAAGCGACCAAGAACATGATCAGCGCGTCGCTTGAGATCCTAAGCTAATCGGAGGTGAGCGATGGGCAGTCCTATTTCAGGGATTCCGCAGCTTGGCCAAGCTAATGCCGGAGCCGAGCTGGGCAAGGCGGCCGGCGACGGACCGAGTTTCTCTTCCCAGCTCCAAACGGCATTCAACCACATCGAACAGCTCCACGCCGACGCCGACCAACAGATCGCGGGGCTTCTGAGCGGGCAGGGTGAGGATATCCATAAGGTTATGATCGCGGTCGAGAAAGCGAATCTCTCCTTCCAGCTCATGATGCAAGTCCGCAACAAGATCGTCCAGGCGTATCGTGATGTCTCCGGAACGGCATTTTGAAGGATAAGGTATGGCGTTGCGCCCTAACGAGGCTTTCGACCAGATTCAGAAGTATCTGCGGGGGCTGAGTCGGAAGCAACAATTCACGCTGGCAGGCGGAACGGCTCTGATCCTCGCGAGCCTCCTAGGGTTCGTGTCGCTGCTCGGCAGGGCCGATATGAAACCTCTCTACTCAGGGTTGCAGCCGGAGGAAGCGCAGTTCATTGCACGAACGCTCGCCGCTGAGAACATTTCCTACGAGATTTCGACCGATGCAACGGGCTTGAAGGTTCCCGCCAACAAGGTTGATTCGGTGCGTCTGGAACTGGCTTCACAGGGATTGCCGCAAACTGGCAGGTTGGGCCTGGAGCTTTTCGACAAACCCAATTGGGGGGGAAGCGACTTTGCAGAGAAGGTGAACTACCAGAGGGCGCTCGAAGGAGAGCTGGAACGGACCATCCGGGCGATTCGGCAAGTGCAGTCTGCGCGAGTTCACCTGGTGATGCCGCACGACTCGCTTTTCAGTGAGCGCGAACGCGAGGCCAAGGGGTCCGTGGTGGTCAGGTTACGCGAAGGCAGGCTGGCGGACAGCGCGATCCGGTCCATAACTTATCTGGTGGCCAGCGCCGTGGATAACCTGCGGCCGGAAAACGTCACCGTGATTGACGCGGACGGCAATATCCCAATTCTGTCGGGAAGACACACACAAGGGATGGACCACGATGAAGTTGAGGCGATGGAGAGCAGCATGACCGAGAAGCTGGTTTCAACCCTGGCTCCTCTGGTGGGACGCGAGGGGATAAGGGCCAGTGTTACGGTAGAGTACGACCTTGCGAGCAGCGAGAGCACGCAGGAAACCTACGATCCGACCGGTTCGGTGGTGTTGACGTCGCAGACTTCCCAGGATCAAGCGTCGGTTTCGGACCCGCAAGGAATTCCCGGAACGCCCAGCAACGCGCCCGACTCGAGCGCCAAAGGAGCTGCCACGGCGGCGGCGGACAGCACGCCAGACGACGCAGGACAGAAGAGTGAAAGCAAAACATACGCGGTGAGCAAGGCGGTACGCCATGTGGTTCAGCCTTCGGGAGCCATCAAGAAGATCGCCGCCGCGATCCTGGTGGATGACGCGGTCGAAACCAAATCCGAGGGCGACGCGAAGACGGAGAGCCGTCGCAAAAGGTCGCCGGAGGAAATGAAGCAGATTGAAGAACTCGCGAAGGCGGCGATTGGCTTCGATTCCGCCCGGGGCGATCACGTGTCTGTCCAGAATATTTCGTTCAGAGCGATTGCTCCCGGCCCGCCGCCCAACCTGACGGAACGAGTGGCTCCGCTTCTCCAGGAATGGATGGGGGTAATCCGTTACGCAGGCTTGGCTGCTTTGTTCCTGTTGATCTACCTCATCGTCCTGCGGCCCGTAAAGAGACAGATCGTAGCCGCTTTGGCGGTTCAGCAACCGCAACTTTCCGCGGGAGCCAAGCAGCAAAGGGCCTTGGGCAAGGGCGAGGCACCGCGAAGTGAGTTAGCTGCGGAAGCGGGGGGAGGCGAGTTGACCGATATCAATACGGAAGTCAAGAAAACCGTGGTGCTCAAGAACCAGTTGGCAGAAAGAATCAAAAAGGATCCTGAAGCCGCAAGCCGCTTGATCCAAAACTGGGTCCGGCAAGGTGAGGTTGAAGCATGACCGAAGCTCTGTCCGTGGCTGGGGCGGAAGGAAGTCACCGGGGGCGGCCTCACCTAGACGCTCCGGGCCTGACAGGTGTCCGCAAGGCCGCAATCCTGCTGGTGCTTCTGGGGGACGATGTGGCCAGCGAGGTGTTCCGGCACCTGGACATCCCCGAGGTCCAGCGCCTTACGGCGGAAATATCCCAACTCTCGTCGATCTCTTCTGACATGGCAGCTCACGTCCTCCAGGAATATCACCAGCTGTCGTTGACTCAGGACTATCTCGCCCAGGGCGGGCAGGAGTATGCCACCCAATTACTGGTCAAGGCATTCGGAAAGGAAGGCGCGAATACCCTGCTTGGACAGGTTATGCAGACGCAGGAGGCCAATGCCCTGAGTTTTGACACCTTGCGGAAGGCGGATCCGGAGCAACTGGCGAAGTTTGTGGAAGGCGAGCACCCTCAGACGGTCGCGTTGCTGCTGGCTCATCTGGGGGCTCGCACCTCAACTTCCGTGCTGGTACTGTTGCCCGAAAAACTGCGAGCCGAGGCCGTCCGGCGGCTGGCAGTGATGCAACAGTTCTCCACCGAAATGGTGAAGCGAATCTCGGCGGTGCTGCACAAGAAACTAGCCTCGGTAGGCGAGCAGAGCCGGCGTGCGTACGGAGGTGTAAATGCGGTCGCCGAGATGCTCAATAATGTGGATCGGAAATACAGCGACCAGATCCTCTCCAGCATCGAGCAGCAAGACCCCAAATTATCGCTGGCCATCCGAGACCTGATGTTTGCTTTTGAAGACCTGAGCACCGTCCCGGAGACCGCCATCCGTGAAGTTTTGGGCCAAGCAGATAAAAAGACATTAGCGACTGCCCTGAAGGGCTCGTCCGAGGACTTGAAAAACCACTTCTACAAATCCATGTCTTCGCGCGCCGTGGAAATGTTAAAAGAGGACATCGAGGCTCTGGGGCCGGTTCGTTCCAGTCAAGTTCGGCAAGCGCAACAGGAAATGGTGAATTTGGCGCGTAAGCTCGAGGCAGACGGCAAGATTACCTTGAAGAGTAGCGGAGAAGATGCCTATGTGGTCTAGGCCGCAGCTTGGGGTTGAGGAAGTTGTGGCGCCCTCAGTTGAGCCTTTTGTGTATCGGGCGGTGCTGGAGGCGATGGGTGAAGGAAGGGAGCAAGGCGGCGGCAACGGAAAACCGCCCGCCCCTAATTCCCATGCTGCCCCGCAAGTGGGGCGCGACTCGAGGCCGCCGCAAAAGCCAACCTTCAGCGAGGACGAGGTGCGGGCCAAGGAAGGGCAAGCCCGCGCTGTCGGGATCAGGGACGGTGAGGCGCAAGCCCGATCCAAGTGTGAGCGTGAGCTGGCCGCAGAACGTCAGGTCGTGTCCAAAGCGGTACAAGATTTTGGGCGCGATCGCGAGAATTACTTCAGCCATGTAGAGGCCGAAGTGGTTAAACTCGCCATCGGGATCGCGCGTAAAATCCTGCACCGGGAAGTGCAGGTTGACCCGTTATTGCTGGCCGGGGTGGTGCGCGTGGCGCTTGATAAGATCGCCGCCGGCACCAGCGTGCGTTTACGAGTGCATCCCGATCATGTCTATGCGTGGCACGACTTCTTTTCGAACCAGCAGGAGCATCGCGTCGTTCCGGAGTTGCTGGGCGACGCAACCCTGGGGATGGGACAATGTATTTTGGAGACAGCCTTGGGGACCACGGAACTCACTTTGGAGGCTCAACTGGCAGAGATTGAACGAGGATTCTTCGATTTGTTGGCTCAACGCCCGGTGACCGCCTGATGGACCCTGCGAAGCAATTAGCCCCCTATTTCCAGTATCTCAATTTGTGCTCCACGTCACGATGGTTCGGCCGTATCACCAAGGCAATCGGCTATCTCGTCGAATCCGAGGGCCCTTTCTGTTCTGTCGGCGAGTGTTGCGAGATTGCCGACTCCGAAGGGCATGTCGCAGCCGGTGAGGTTATCGGATTCCGGGGACCCAACGTGCTCTCGATGCCCTTGAACAGGTTGGGTGGAATACGCTACGGCGACCGGATCACGACCTGGGGCGCGCAACCCACAATCCGCGTCGGTGAGGGATTACTGGGTCGAGTGATTGACGCTGTAGGGAAACCCCTCGATTCACTTCCAGATTATCGCGCTCGCGATCATCAACCACTGCATGGTTTCGGGCCTGCCCCTCTCGAGCGAACGCCCATCCAGGACGCGCTGGCTACGGGGATACGAGCCATCGATGGCTTTCTAACTTGCGGTCGAGGGCAAAGGCTGGGGATTTTTGGCGGCAGCGGGGTCGGCAAAAGCACCTTGGTGGGCATGATGACTCGCGGTAACGCGGCCGACCTCGCTGTGCTGGCGCTGGTGGGCGAACGCGGGCGCGAGGTGCGGGAGTTTCTGGAGGGCACGCTCGGAGTCGAGGGACGCAAACGGTCAGTCGTTGTCGTCTCAACCTCCGATCAATCTCCGTTGCTGCGCATTCGAGCTGCACTGACCGCGACCGCGGTGGCGGAATATTTCTGCGCCCGCGGCAAAAACGTTTTGTTGGTGGTCGATTCGTTGACCCGATTTGCGATGGCCCAACGCGAAATCGGATTGGCGGCCGGCGAGCCCCCTACCGCGAAGGGGTACACGCCCTCGGTTTTTAGCCTCCTCGCCCAGTTGATCGAACGCGCCGGGCGCTTTAATGGAGGCAGCATCACAGCTTTCTATACGGTGTTAATGGAAGGGGATGATCAGCTTGACCCGCTGGTGGATTCCATCCGGGCGCTCGTAGACGGCCACATCGTGCTCGACCGGCGGCTCACCTCGCAGGCCCATTTTCCGCCTATCGGGATTCTGGACAGTCTTAGCCGTCTCATGCCCGCCGTCACCGCGCGCGCTCACCTGGACAAGGCTAGCCGGCTGCGTCGCCTGGCCGCCGCCTATGCTGCTTCCGAAGATACAATCCGAGTGGGCGCTTACCAGAAAGGTCTCGACCCCATTCTCGACCAAGCCTTGGCGATCATGCCGGCGTTGACCGCATTTCTTCAGCAGCGCCCTGACGAGAAAGCTCCGTTCGACCAGACCGTGGCGGCCTTGCAAGCCATTCCAGCATAGCAGGTTACATTATGGCATTTCGTTTTCCTCTGAAAGCTCTTCAACGTCTGCGCGCCATCTATGAACGGCGCGAGGGGCAGCGTCTCGCGGCCCTCACACTCCAACTATTCAACGCTCAAAAACAGCTCGCCGCTCTGCGTCAGGGACAAATCGACGAGGCCGGATCGCTTTCCAAGAGCTTACAGCTAGGAATGACGGGAGCCGAAGTTCAATTTCAGGTTATCCGTTCGGCCGCACGCCTCAGGCGAATCAAGCTGGTAGCCCAAATGGTCGAGAGCTTGAGCCGGCAACGCGAAGGGCAACTGGCTGAATACCGGCAAGCGCGACAAAACCTGGAGGTCATTTCGCGCCTCTACGAACGACAGCTTGCCGCCTATCGACGCGCTCAGGCGCGCCGCGAACATCAGCAAGCCACCGACATGTTCCTCATTCGTTTCCAAACTCCGAATGACGGTCAGTAGTTGCCTGGAGACTCGGCAAAACTTTCCGCCGGTGAGTTCCCGCAGAACCTTCCTACCACCCTACCTTTCTCCCATCCTGCTCCCGAAAACCGTTGAGGAAACGGAAGATCGCCGCCACCTTGGGCGGTTCTGCGGTTCGAATCAGGTTTGGACCAGCGGATGCTCAATTAGAAGTGCCCAGCAGGGGCAAAAACAATGGGAGTTCTCACCGCCAATATGGTTGATGCAGAAGGTCAGGCTGGGATCACCGTCATCACGCGAGCAGCCTCGAAAACGCAAACGAACGCGGATTTTGCAACTGAACTTGAAGGCAGGCTTGCAAACGATTCCGGCCCGCCTGAACCGGGACAGATCATCGTACCCGAAGGTGCGTCGGAGACAGAGAAGCTGCTTAAGGACGGGGAGCCGCGCCACGAAGCTGCCGTCCCCTCGACGGTTTCGCCGGACGTGACTTTGTCATCAGGTTCCATCCCTGCAACGACCACGCCAAAGGGCGACGCCCGATCCAGTGCTACTCTCAACCAAACGTCGGCGTTTCACCTCACCGTAACGCTGCCTGCGCTTCCTCTTGAACAGAGGCTACAAGCCCCTTCAGCCAAGGGCGTCGCGCCGGAAAAGACCAGTTCGATTTTCTCATCGTCACTCCCCGCCCAGAAACCTGCAACACCACAGGAACAGCCCGAATCGGCCGCAAATCCAAAATCAGGTTCGACAACCTATGAAGTACCCGCCGATTCCGGTTCGTCCGTGCATCCATCTCGCCCCACGCAGGACTACGCCGTAAGTCAACAACGACCCGTAGTCACAAAGACAAATCCGGAACCGCCCGGTGGTGCAAGTTCGACGTATTCGAGTCGTCTGAGTAGAAGTACAAAACCGGTTGAATTGGGAAAGCCTGCGCAGCGCCCCAGCGTAACCGCCCAGTTTGGACCGCCACAATCCTTCGTTGGCGCCACTTGCACATTTTTGGCCTCGCAATCCAAAAATTCGAAAGAGATCGCCATAAGCCCCGCGACGCCGGCCGTCATCGCCTCACCCGTACAGCCACCTGGCTTGACGCCGACCAGTGCATTCAAACAGCACACGCCCGTAGGTGTTCCAGCACCAGCTGCGGATCAGTTTTACCCCACTCACGGAGCGAACCTGAGCCAGTCAAGCGGAGGAACACAGGGAGCAACAATAGCCACACTCACGCCGTCGCAGAATGCGGTGAGGGGATTGGGGCCGCTAGCTCCTTCCAGTTACGGCACAACCGCGGGCGCCTCCAGTAAAAGGTCCAATGGATTTCCTCCAGATAACATCAGCCCTGGTTGGAGCGATACTCTCGACGCGCCAAGCGGGAGCCGTTTGAGTAATGGGCAGCGAAGCGTGTTGGCGGAAGCAGCCTCGTCGTCACCCGGCGTAACACCTCCATCACAATCCCATGCTCTCGCAAGCGGAATGAACCCGCTTGGCACGAAAGGCTCCAGCCACCCAAACGATACGTCCGCTAATTTGGCGGGCAAGACTGCAACATCGCTGCGTGGCCCAACAACCGAGTCAGAACTGCAGAATGTCTCCAGCCTCGACTATCCCAATTCTGCGGCACCCTTGGAGAATGGCTCGATAGCATCCACGACCAACCAGGGAGCACCCATCGATGCAAATCCGGCGACGGACCCGTTCAAAACAACCGGGAGCTTCACGTCGAAACAAGCCGAGGCGGGTTCTGCCGGGGGATTGAACCTCTCTCGGGATCCGTCGGCGACACTAACAGCGTCGCGTTCGAGCGGCACGAGCCCAGACGATGGCCCACGCACCGTTGGAGCAGAACCGCCAACCCGGCAGGCTGCTACGCAACCGGAGGCGCAAGGTTCTTCCGGCAGTCCGCAATCGACCGTGCCTCCACAGGTGGCCAGCAACGGTGGGCCCGCTCCGAGCGCGGACAACCCTGGGGTCCCCAGTGATGACGAGCCCATGATTTTGTTAGACGTGCCGGACTACTCGTTCGCGCCGCCATCTGGATTGACCAAGGCACTTTCGCCCCTCGACGGCGACGACCCTGCGAGTCCGGGTCGAACCAAAAACCCTCGGGATGTGAGTAACGCGGCGCCGGGGCCAAGCAGCGGTGCTTCGCCAATTCGAATGGCCGACAGACATGAGCCTGCTTCCGCCCAAAGCCAAGACACACAAGCAGCGCCCTCCGTCACAGACAAGCGGCAGTCGGAAGCTTCCGGTCATAAGAACGATGCCGGGACAACTCCCGACCTGACGAAGGCAGCAGGCGCAAACCTCGGCTTGTCTAAGACGAGCGCCTATTCAGCCAATTTGCCGCAGTTCGGCTCCCAGGCGCCCACTCAAACAGGGCGCGCGGCTTTACAGGGCGAGGGAGCGCCGCAGGGCCGCGCTGAACCCGCTGGCACGAGTCTTACCACGGGCTACCAGCCGACGGTCCAAGGGGCCGTGAGTTCCGCGCGTCTCACACAGCAAGCCGGTAGTGCAGAAATGCAAGTCAGGCTTCGCACCGAAACGCTTGGCCAGATTGATGTTCATACCGTACTCAAGGGCGGTGATATTGGCGCCTCTATTCGCGTCGAAGCTCGCGATACTCAGGCGATGATGGCCAACGAAATCTCCCATCTGGAGCAGGCTCTGAACGAGCGAAGTCTTCGCGTACAGCGCCTGGACGTTCTACAGGGCTCCGTGTCTGGAAACCAGTCGGGTGGAACAGGGCCCGGCAACTACCACGGAAATCCGTCACAACCCCGGCCGGGCTCCGCAAGCCATTCCGTGGTCGAGACGTATCCGGCGTTACCCGAGACTCTGCCGGTTTACGACGATGGGGTGCCCGGATCGTCAACGGCTCGAATCAATCTGCGCGTTTGAAGGAGTGGCGAGTATCCCTCGCCTAACGAAACGAAGGAGTGATGAACATATGAACGTAATCAATACTCTTGGACTGAGACCGATGGATTCGACGACTGCGCCGTCGGGGTCCACAAGTTCTTCTCCGAGCTCATCAAGTTCAGCCAATAACGGTCTGAGCACCAGCTCATTCATGACACTATTGTCGGCAGAACTTCAGAACCAGGACCCTACTCAACCCCTCGACCCGACGGCGTTTGTCTCCCAACTCGCTCAGCTCAGCCAGCTTCAGTCGGTAAGCCAGATTCAGCAGTCGGTCAGCCAGATAGCCAGTTTGATGTCGAGTCAAGCCTCGGCAGCCAGCGGCAGCACGTCAGGCTAACGTTGGGCCGGCGGAAGCTGTCTCGAGCGGGCCGGACAGCAGACCAATAGCAGTTCCGGAAAGATAGGAACGCGTGGACGAAACACGGCGATGCGTCGCCCAACCAGTTTTTGGCTAATTAAATCTTGAGGAGGAACGTCATGGGATCTTTTTCAACTTCATTGTCAGGTGTCGAGGCTGCTTCACAGGACTTGGCCGTCATTTCCAATAACCTCGCCAACCTCGATACCACTGGTTACAAAGGTCAAGAGGCAAACTTTCAAGACTTCTTTTATCAAATGTTAGGTACGGACGGCGCAGGCGATCCCACTCAAATCGGCGCCGGCAGCGTAATCGAATCAGTGAACTCAACGTTCACACAAGGTACGATTGGCAGCACAGGTGTCCCAACCGATATGGCCATTCAAGGGGATGGCTTCTTTGCCGTGCAGGAAGGCGCATCGACGCTCTATACGCGCGCGGGCGACTTTTCGCAGAATAACCCGGGGTTCCTGGTAACCAGTGACGGCGGGTACGTGCTTGGCTATCCCGCCGTCAACGGGGTTATTAGTCCATCTCAAACCCTCGCCCCCCTTCAAATCTCCAATGGCCAGATCAGCGCCCCGAACGCTACGAGCAATATTCAGTTGACCATGAACCTCGATGCATCTGGCGCGGCGGCGGCGGCGGCCACAGGTACGCTCACCGCAACGGGAAATGCTACCGCCGGTGACACGATTGCCATTGGGGGCACCACATACACATTCGTAACCTCGCTTACTTCAACTCCCAATGAGGTCCTTATCAGCTCTGCCGCGACAGGGGCGGAGGCGGCGACACTGGCCAACCTGGCCGCAGCGATCAACGGCCAAGGCGCCGGTTCAACCTGCAGCACCGGAACCGTCGCGAATGGTGAAGTGACGGCAACGTCCAATGGCACCGCAGGCACGCTGTCCTTAACCGCGACGGGTGAGGGGAGCGCTGGCGACGACATCGCCACAACAGCAAGCTTGGGCACGAGTTCCACATTTGGCGCATCCTTTGGCGCCGCCACCTTGACGGGTGGTGTCGATGGCTCCAGCTTCAGCGAGCCTGTGGTGGTCTACGACTCGTTAGGTACCAGCCACAACGTCACCTTTAATTTCACTAAGACTACCGCCGCAGCGGCAGCCGCAGCTACGCTCACCGCAACGGGAAATGCTACCGCCGGTGACACGATCACCATCGGGGGCACCACATACTCATTCGTAACCTCGCTTACTTCAACCCCTAATGAGGTCCTTGTCAGCTCCGCCGCGACAGGAGCGGAGGCGGCGACACTGGCGAACCTGGCCGCAGCGATCAACGGCCAAGGCGCCGGCTCAACCTGCAGCACCGGAACCGTCGCCAATAGTGAAGTGACGGCAACGTCCAATGGCACCGCAGGCACGCTGTCCTTAACCGCGACGACTTCAGGACCCTCCGGCGACAACGTCGCCACCACAGTAAACTTGGGCAACGGTTCCTCATTTGGCGCAACCTTTGGCGCCACCACGTTGACAGGTGGCACCAATAATGGCTGGACCTACCAAATCACAATTCCGCCTGCGGATGAAGCTAGCACCGGCTCGCCCATCGTCCTGAATAGCGGCACGCTACAGTTTGACGGCAATGGGAATCTACTTTCACCGACTACCAATGTGGCCGGCATAAGTGTGACCAAGCTGGCAGACGGCGCGAGCCCCATGGGCCTTACTTGGCAGCTCATGAACCCGACAACGGGAGTGGCCGACATCACGCAGGTGGCCGGACAATCCAACGTCTCGAACGTCGAGCAGGACGGGTACACGAGCGGGGCGCTCCAGTCGTTCACCATCAACGCCGACGGAACCATCCAAGGAGTCTTCTCGAATGGCCAGACACTCACGCTGGGGCAACTTGCTCTGGCCACCTTCCAAAACGTGCAAGGCTTGCAGCTTAACGGGTCCAACATGCTTTTAGCCACACCCTCGGCAGGTATTCCCAGCATCGGTGCGCCCAGTTCAGGAGGTCGGGGTACGATCGTCGGCCAATCGCTCGAGGCCTCAAACGTCGACATGACCACAGAGCTTTCGGAGCTGATCGTGGCGGAGCGGGATTACCAGTCCAACGCCCGCGCCATCTCAACCGCCGATCAGATGCTCAATTATGTGCTCACGATGCAGCCATAGTAAGCGCCGGCGGCTGATCGTGAACGTGAACTGAAAGAGCTTTTAGCCTGTTTCGCTGGGGTCCGCACTCTCGAGAGCGGCCGCCAAGAGCGGACCCCAGCCTAGTTCTAAGAATCATGCCATGAGATTCTTCTAATCACAGAATGCGAACCACACAAGATCCATAAGGGTGGCGAAATAATTCGTCCCCCCGCCTCCCGAAAACTCCCGCATCGGCAACCACTTCCCGCCTCCGCCCGCTCGTGGCCCGTCTTCTTCCGCACTCTGAGAGTTTTTGGTGCTCCACTTGCTCCCGAGTATATCGCTATGGATGAGACGCCTAGTCAGAAAGCAGAAGCAGTCAAGGTGCCCGGCAAGAAGTGGCGCACAGTAGTGGTGGCGACGGGACTCCTTGTTTCCCTCGCGGCCAGCGTAGGGTGTTCCTGGTTTCATCGCTCCGGTTCCAAAACGGAACCGAAGCCCAAAACGGAACCCAAAGCTAAATCCGTCATGCACCTCGACCCGTTTGTGGTGAATCTGGCGGACGCGGAAGGCGACCGCTTCCTTCGCGTCGGAATTGACCTTGGACTCGACCGGGAGGCCGAGGAGCACGGGCACCCTGAGCAAGCAGCCATGCTGCTTGCTCGCACCCGCGACACGATATTGTCGATCTTGACTACCTGCAATGCCGAGGCCCTGGTTTCTGCCAACGGCAAGGTAGTCCTCAAGGAGCGGTTGACCACCGCCCTTCGCGAGCGCGCACCGGAACTGGGCGTGCGTGAGATTTACTTCACCGAGTTCCTGGTGCAACGGTAAAACTATGGAACCCAGCCGGACCGAAACTCTTGTCGACCAGTCGCCCGGCGCCGAGGCCGCCTGGAACCATGTCAAGGGACTGCTGGGCACGCTCAGCGTTGAGATCCCGATCCAGCATTTTAACGTCAGGCAACTCCTGGACCTGGCGCCGGGCGCCATCCTGGATACCCACTACGAGGAAGGATCCCACGTCCCGGTAATTGTGAACGGACAACTGATCGCATGGGGAGAATTCGACGTAGTGGAAGAGGCCTTGGCGATTCGGCTGACGGAACTTGTTTCCTGAAGTCGAAGTTGCAAAAGCGTCCTGCACGATGCCGGGCGCGGATCCCGACGCTTCGGCCCCACTGAACTTTGGTTGGCGAGTACGGAACCGCCATCCCATCGTGACAGCGCCGGGACCGCCGCGCCTCGACGCAGAGTGCAGGGATCTTCGCATTAGAAGAGGGCAGCATGAGTCGAGCTAGTCATGAGAGTTTTTGGTCCGCCGCGGGCAGCATGTTCACCGTTCTCGCGACGCACGTCCGGAAGAGCCTTGATCGGCGCCGTTCGGTGCGCCGGCTGCGGTTGTCGGAAACACTCTCGCTGGGGGAAAAGAGATTCCTGGCAGTCGTGCAATTCCAGCAGCAGGAATTCTTGGTTGGCGGTACCGGAACCTCCATTGCTCTTCTGGCCAAACTGAACGGACCAGACGCACCGGACAAGCATGACGACGCACAGCAAGTGGGTGTTTAGATTTCTGGATCTCAGGTGGGAGTTGACAGCCGCATCTATGTTAAGGAAAGTCTTGATAACCGTGCTGGTGATGGGAGGGTTGAGCGCTAAGGCGATGAGCGCTCCCCTTCCTCAACAGACCAAAGGATTGGGCATACCCGGTCTTGAAAGCGTGGGACACTCCGCTCCCTGGACGATACTCATCCTGCTCACGCTTCTTACGATTCTGCCCGCCATACTGCTGGCGATGACGCCCTTTGTGAGGCTGCTGGTGGTGTTCCACTTTCTCCGCCAGGCGCTGGGCACTCAAACCACGCCCACCAACCAGACGCTCATTGGCCTTTCCCTCTTCCTGACGTATTTCATTATCCAGCCTGTGGTCGTGGATGTTTACAAAGTCGCCGCCGTTCCGCTCCAGAAGGGAACAGTGGATGCGCTCCAAGCCGTTGAACTCGCAAGCAATCCGGTGCGGCAATTCATGCTCAAGTACGCGCGAGAGAAAGACCTGGCGTTGTTTGTTGAGGTCGGCAAGATACCTCGCCCGCGCCAACCGGAAGACCTCCCAATGCGCGTGGTTATTCCAGCTTACATTCTTTCGGAACTCAAGGCGGGGTTTCAAATCGGAATGGTTTTGTTTCTGCCGTTCCTGGTCATCGACCTGGTTGTGGCGTCCGTTACCACTTCAGTCGGAATGCTGCAGTTGCCGCCGGTGATGATATCGACGCCGCTCAAAATACTGCTGTTTGTGATGGTCGACGGCTGGAACCTGGTCGTGGGGTCATTGATGAAGAGTTTCTCCTAAGGGGTAACCATGTCGCCAGAAATGGCAGTTGAACTCGCTCGCAAGACCATGGAGACAGCGTTTCTATTGAGTGCCCCAATCCTGGTGGTGGCGACCGTTGTGGGGCTGCTTATCAGCCTTTTGCAGGTCATGACCTCCGTCCAGGACATGACATTGTCGACTGTCCCCAGGTTGTTCGCCGTGGGACTCGCCACGTTTCTGCTTCTCCCGTGGTCGCTGCGGGTTGTTACGAAGTTCACACTCGAAGTCTTGACTGATTTCCGGCGTTTCTTGGGATGAGGAAGGCAAGGAAGTGGGCACAGGATTGGAACAGGTGATAGCTCAGGCGGTGTTTGTCGGCGCGCGCGTCGGCATGGTAATGGTTTTCGCCCCGTTCTTCGGGAGCTTGAGCATCCCCGCACGCGTCAAATTGGGATTGACGGTGGCTCTGACCGCGCTGCTCTACCCTGTCTATGCGCCGCGCTCGATCGATCTCGCCAATCTTAATTGGTGCAAAGTCGTCGGCGGCGAGGTTATTGTCGGCCTGCTACTCGGCCTGACATTGACTTTCGTCGTCGAGGGAGCAGAATTAGCCGGGCAGATCCTGGGATTCCAACTGGGCTACTCCCTGGTGAACGTGATCGACCCCCAGACCCAGGTGGACACGCCGGTTCTTTCCGTATTCCACCAGAGCATCGTCGTGCTGCTGTTTTTGGAACTCGGGGTGCACCACTGGCTGTTGCGAGGTTTGGCGAAGAGCTTCGAGTATTTGCCTCCCGGCGTGGCCACCGCCACCCCTGCCGCTACTGAGGGACTGATTCACGCGGCGGGCGCCATGCTGGTCATCGCGGTACAAATTGCCGCGCCGGCGCTCAGCGCTACCATACTCGCCGACATCATTCTGGGTCTGATCGGCAAGGCCTCAACCCAACTCCCAGTCATGTTCATTGGGCTCTCCGTCAAGGCGCTGGTGGGTTTCCTGGTGATCATGGGTTCACTCCGGTATTGGCCGGTTTTGATGGACAGGTATTTCGTTCGCGCCCTCCAGACGGCGGAGCATTTGTTACAGCTTGCGCGGTAGGCATGCGGAGGCATCACAAGGCTGCCCAAGGGCAGCCGCAAGTCACGACTTACTTCCTGGATCGATGAAAGCGTTTTGCTGTGGCAGACGAAAGCAAAACTGAACAAGCGACACCGAGGCGACGCGAGAAGGCCCGAGAGAAGGGCCAGGTGGCACGTAGCCGCGAATTGCCTTCCGCCTTGGCGCTCCTCACCGTGACGTTTCTGGTGTGGGGGCAGGCCGAAGTCTGGAAGCTCCAGTGGCGTGATTTTTTGGCTCACAATTTGCTTTTGCCTTCGGACGACATGAGAGCCTATTTAACACTGCTGCAGCGCACGGCCATGCTGGCCATTCGTTGGGGCGCGCCACCACTGCTGATGTGTTGGCTGGTCGCTGCCGGCGGAATCGCAGCGCAAGGCGGTTTTGTCCTTGCTCCCGCGGCGCTGGAACCAAAACCGGAGAAGCTGAACCCGGCGTCAAACCTGGGCAAGCTTTTTTCGCTGAACTCTCTGCGGGGCCTTCTGAAGTCTCTGCTGCCCGTCGCGTATTTGGTGTACCTCGGTGTCACCCTGATTACCGCTCAATGGGAAAAGATCTTGCGCTCTTGTTTTTTGACACCGCGCGCCGCCTCGGGCTGGATTTTCGAGCTCGCCTTCGGAATGGCCTGGAAAGCCGGATTGGTGTTCGCGATCTGGTTCCTGTTCGACTACCTCCTCGAGCGATTGAACTTTGACCGGCAACTGCGCATGAGCCGGCAGGAGATCCGCGAGGAAGCCAAAGAAACCGAAGGCCAGCCACTGATCCGCTCCCGGGTTCGCCGCCTGCAACGACAAATGCGCAAACGGCGCATGCTGAAGGATGTGGCGCGCGCCAGCGTGGTGATCGTCAATCCTACGGAGTATGCCGTGGCCCTCGAGTACCGGCCGGAGGAAATGCCGGCCCCGATGGTGGTGGCCAAGGGCCGGAATCTGCTGGCACAGCGTATCAAGCGAGAAGCCAATTGGCGTGGGATTCCAGTCATCGAGAATCCACCTCTCGCCCAAGCGCTCTATCGCACCGTAGAGATTGGCCAGGCTATTCCAGCCAAACTCTATGCGGCGGTGGCGGAGATTTTGGCCTTTATTTACCGTCTCCAGGGACGGACGCACATTCCACGAACGAGGGAATGAGGAATACGGATGCCCGCAACCTCCAAACCGACCTCGCAACACGATAAGTCGCGCACCGACTGGATCGTGCCCGCCGCGGCGGTGGCCACCGTCTTCGTCATGCTGGTTCCTGTTCCTTCCTTTGTGCTGGATATACTGCTCTCGCTGAGCATCTCCGCGTCGGTGCTGGTTCTGCTGACATCCATGTACATTCTGCAGCCGGCTGACTTCTCCGTCTTCCCTTCCCTGCTGCTGCTACTCACACTGTTTCGGTTGTCGCTCAACTTGGCCAGCAGCCGCCGCATTCTGCTGCACGGGAATGAAGGTTCGGCAGCCGCCGGGCATGTCATCGAGGCGTTCGGTCAATTCGTGGTGGGAGGCAATTACGTTGTCGGTTTCGTACTGTTCCTTGCTTTGATTGCCATTCAGTACATGGTCATTAACCACGGCGCGGTACGCATCGCGGAAGTCACGGCACGGTTCACCCTCGACGCCTTGCCCGGAAAACAGATGGCTATCGACGCGGATCTCGGCGCCGGGCTGATCGATGAGGTTCAGGCACGGACCCGCCGCGAACGCATCGCTCGTGAGGCGGAGTTCTATGGGGCTATGGACGGCGCGGCGCGCTTCAGCCAGCGCGATGCTTTAGCTACAATCCTCATAACCGCCATCAACATCATCGCCGGCTTTTTGATCGGAGTCTTCCAACTTAACATCCCTCTCAGCGAGGCAGTCCGGACCTATACCATCCTAACCGTCGGCGATGGATTGGTGACCATGATCCCATCCCTGCTGGTGTCGGTGGCGGGAGGCATGGTGGCTACACGCGCTTCCTCGGAAGCGACCGTAGGGCTCGACCTTGCCCGGCAACTGTTTCCTCGCAGCCGTCCGTTGTGGATTGTCTCCGGAGTGATGTTGATATTGGCGCTAATTCCGGGACTCCCGAAGATGCCATTCTTCTTCATGGCAGCGCTGCTCGTGGGCCTCGCGCGCCGCGCCTCCAAGCTCCAGGAAAGTCAGCCGGCGGAAGTTCTCCCCCCCTCCAAGGCCGCCGCGCAGGAGAAGCTCGAGGCGCTTCTTCATCTGGACGACCTGGCACTCGAAGTGGGGTCCGGCCTGGTTTCTCTCGTCGACGAGAAGCAGGGCGGCCAGCTACTGGGCCGCATTCGAGCCCTGCGCAGGCACTTGGCTTTGCAGTTGGGTTTCATCGTTCCCTCGGTTCATATCACCGACAACTTGCAATTGAATCCTCGCGAATATGTGGTCCGGCTGCGGGGAGTCGAGATCGCTCGCTGGGAAATGGTTCAGGACTGGCTTCTCGCCATCAGTTCGGAAGCCTCTGCCCAGCTTTTGGAAGGGAAAGACACCCTGGAGCCAGCGTTTCAGGTGCCTGCCAAATGGATTGTGCCCAGCCGCCGCGAACGCGCCCTAGCGGCAGGCTTCGCCGTGGTCGACCAGACTTCGGTGCTGGCCACGCATCTGGCGGAACTGATCAAGCAGCACGCTCATGAGCTGTTGACGCGGCAGGAAACCAAGCGTCTGTTGGACTCCCTGAGCGAAAGACAACCCAAGCTCGTCGAAGAGCTGGTGCCCAAGCTGATGAGCCTTGGAGAAATCCAAAAGGTCCTGCAACAGTTGCTGCGCGAGCAGGTTTCCATCCGCGACCTTCCCAGCATTCTCGAAACCTTGCAGGACACCGCGACGGCCACGAAAAACCAAGTGTTGTGGGTGGAAGCCGTTCGGCAGACCCTGGCTCGCTCCGTAATTCCCTCGCTGTTGGGTGACGACAAGAAACTGACAGTGGTGCAGGTCGATGCCACTGTCGAAGAACAAATCACCCAGGCGTTCGAGCCTCAAGGCTCAGGCGCTCGTGCCGGCGGACTTGAACCGGCACTTCTCCGCAGGATGGTCGAAGGCCTGCGGAGTTTTGTGGGAGAGCACATCTCAGCCAGCTCTCCTATCCTGTTGTGCAATAGCCCGGCAAGGTTTCATCTCCGACGGCTGCTGGAGCCCTTTATGCCCCGCTTGGTAGTCCTATCGCCCGCGGAGATCCCAGCCGCCGTAACTGTCCAATCTGTGGGGGTACTGCGATGAATGGTTCGTTAGCAACACATCCTCAAAAAGAGCACCGCGGCCCGGCGCTCCGCAACGCGAAGTCGGCGTATGAAGCATTCGGTGGCCCGAATCCAGGGGAGCGGGAGCGCCTGCTGGTCGAGCAACTTCCGCAGGTCAAGTACATCGCCAGGCGAATTCATGATCGGCTCCCGCCTCATGTACTGCTTGAAGACTTGGTCCATGCGGGCATCCTGGGCCTGATCGAAGCCATCCAACGGTACGATCCCGCCCGCCATGTTGAGCTCAAGTCCTATGCCAAACACCGCATCCACGGCGCCATACTCGACAGTCTGCGCGACTTGGACTGGAGCCCTCGCCCTCTGCGTCGCAAGGCGCGTCGAATCGAGGAAGCCCAGCAGAGATTGAGGGCGCGCCTGGGCTATTCCCCGTCGGAGTCTCAACTGGCGGAAGAACTAGGCTTAGGCCTCGATAAATTCCAGCACTTGTTGGGAGAGCTTCGGGGCCTCGACTTAAGAAGCCTGCAGTCCGAGACGATGGAGGAGGGTTCCGGGCGTGAGGTCCAGAAAACCGCACAAACCGACGCTCCGGAGGATCCGTTCTCCCTTTGTCTGCGCTCCGAAATGACGGGACTTTTGACCAAAGCTATCGATGAACTCCCGGAGCGCGAGCGCCAATTGCTGGCGCTTTACTACTATGAGGAACTAACCATGAAGGAAGCCGGGGCGGTCCTGGGCATTGGAGAGGCACGTGTCTCACAATTGCACTCCGCCGCCATTGTGCGGCTGCGCGCCCGCATGTCCGAACTGCTAAGCGGGCAGAAGAACGCGGAGGAAAAGAACGAACCCGCGCCTGAGCAAGTGTGAAACAGTCGCGCTGTAGGGGCGGCCCTTGTGGGCGTCCGCGAGCCACCACAGGAGTCGTCCCTACAAACCCGAGGCCACCATGGAAAAAATCCTTAACCAGGACGAAATCGACGCGCTCTTCCACGCGGCGAAGGACCGCGCGGGCGCCAGGAAACAGGCGCAGAAACAGAACAAACCGGTGACCGCCTGCAATTTCCGACGGGCCGGCATGATGACGCGCGATCAGTTGCGCGCGGTCAACGAACTGCACGATCCTTTTGTGCGCGGTCTCGCTCGCTGGCCGCTCAACTTCGCGTAGCCACTGAGGTCAACCTGGTCTCCACGGAACAAATCGCCTACGGTGAATTCTTGCAGCGCGTGCCGGAAATCAATTATGTAGTTTCTGCCCACCTTCCGGCCCTGGACGTGATGGCCGCCATTGTGCTGGATTTGCAGATCGCCTTTCCCATTATCGATCTTCTGCTGGGCGGCCCGGGATACCAGATGCCCGAACTCCGCGAGATCACAGAAGTCGAGGAGGAGATCCTTAAAGGCTTGGCGCAGACGATTTGCAGCGAGCTTCAATCCACCTGGCAGCCGGTTATCGAGACGGGGATCAACTTCGATGGGCGCCAGCGGCAAACACAGATTGTGCGCTTGATGCCTCCCAACGAGAAAGTTCTTTCTCTCAGCTTCGAGATTCGCATCGGCAAAGCCGGCGGTATGTTAATGACAGTATTCCCAGCGGCTGCCGCGACGGCTATGATGCGAAAGCTTGCGCAGCAAGGGTCCTACAGGAAGCACCGGGCTGTTTCTAGCGTAACCTCGAACCTCCGTGGGAAGCTGGGGAAATGCACGTTTCCCATCGAACTGGTCCTGCCGGGCGGCGCCGTCAACAGCCGGCAGTTGCTCGACCTCAAAGGAGGGAGTATTCTCGGCCTGCATTTGAAGTCGAACGAGCCCGCGGTTTTGTACGTGGCGAATCAGCCGCTCTTTATCGCCCAGCCGGTCCGCAGTGGAAGCCAACGGGCCGGTCAAATCGTGAAAGCGATTAGTATTCCCGATCCTCGCCGGAGTGAAAACAGTGATCAGTGAAACTCCACCTCCTGCACCCAATCGTGCGGAAAGCTATCTGAGCGCTTGGTTGAGCAGCGTTCGCGAAGTGCTCGAGAAAATTGCCGGGACGGCCTTCACGGCGTCTGAGCTCTCGCCGCAAGAGGCCGCCAACGAAGCGGGGATTCTAGAGGAAGAAGGAGTGTGGCTGCGCTTCACCGTCAGCAGTACCGGCCAGAATCCCTCCCCTCTGAATGGAGAACATTCCTTCGGGATTGAGCGTTCCGATGCTCTTCGCTTGGCACAGATTCTGATGGGAGAGCCCTTCAATGCCTCTCAGGATTTTTCCAGCGAATATCAAGACGCCCTGGATGAACTCTTCCGCCAGTTCGGAGGGACGGCCGCCCTAGCGCTGAAACCGCTTATGGGCGGCGAGATAAGCCTGGTTTTGGCCGGCCATGAGCCGGGAAGCTGGAAGCCCCACCTTCAACGGGGTTACCGCCTGAAGAGCGAGGGGGAAGTCCAGTTCCCGCTATTGATTATCCTCAATCCTGATCTCGGCGAGTCTTTGGCCTCCGGGCCGCCGGGAAAGCCTGCGCCGCAACTCGAAACGCCCACGGCGCCCGCCCCAACGACTTCGCAGGCAGTCTCCCAAAGCAGCAAAAACATCGAGCTCCTTCTCGACGTTGAACTGCCGGTGGCTTTGCGGTTTGGGAAGTCTGAAATGCCCTTGGGCAGCATTCTTGAGCTCAGCCCCGGATCGGTGGTTGAACTGGATCAGAGGATCGTGGAACCGGTCGAACTCCTCGTGGGCGGGAAGGTCGTCGCACAGGGGGAGGTCGTTGTCTTGGATGGCTACTACGCTCTGCGAGTGACCGAGGTCTTGAATCCTATCGAGCGGCTCGAATCGTTGCAGCGCTAGCGCGTCTACGTCGGCACGCGGGAGCAATGACATGATGAAACTCGGCCCGAGATGCGCAAACCCACATTGTCCCCAGCAAGGAAGTGTGTGGCGCACGATTCTCAAATCTCCCCGAGGCGTGTTTCTGAACAAGCAATGGCTTTGCTCGCCGGAGTGCCTCGATCGGGTGCTCGGGGAATTCCTGGCGCCGGTCATCGAAGCTACGCGGGCGAACCGCGACAGCCGACCCCATCGCTTTCCCTTAGGTCTGGTCATGCATTCGTTGGGTTTGGTCTCTACGGAGTCCTTACAGTCGGCCTTGGAGGCGCAACGAGAAGCCGGGCAAGGGCGGGTCGGCGATTGGTTGCGACGCCAGGGTGCGGTGACGGAACCCCAGATCACCCAGGCGCTGGCCGCGCAGTTGTCCCTACCGGTTTACCCCTTGGACAGGGGGGAGCGGCAGCTGAACTGGGCCCACCTGCTTCCCGCCGGCTTACTACTCTCCTTTCAGATGCTGCCGGTCAACTACCTGGCTGCCAGCGGGCTGCTTTACGTGGCCTTCTCCAACCGGGTTGATTATACAGCGCTGTATGCCATTGAGCAGATGCTCGACTTTCGAACCCAGCCCTGTGTTGCACAGGAGTCGCAAATTGAAAAAGCGCTTGAAGCATTATGCCGCCAGCCCGCGGCGAACGATACCCAAATCTCAGGACCGCTTGAATCCTCCATCATTTCCGGCGCAACGCTCGAGGAAGTGGTAAAGTTCGGGGCCCGGGAGGTGCGCGTGGCAGGGTGCGCGGACAATATCTGGGTAAGGCTCAGTGCCGTCGATCTGGTGCGCGACTTGCTTTTCCAGAGCCGCCCCGACCAGCCGCTCGATGTCAACGCCCCGACAGCCTCGTCCCTGCTGGTCCATCCCTGGTGAAGTAACGATAGCTCCCTCGCCTGGGAAGTAACTGGACCCCGGTCATGGCCAACACCTCTCCCCTGGAGAGAGGGTGCACTGCGACGGCGCTTTTTTATCAGCCGCCGAGGGACGGGCCGGTGGTCACTTCCTTCGAACAGCCAGGTGCATAACCCCTCGGTCCGCCTGCAACCGCGAGCCTGCCGCCACAAATCAATGGCTCAATGAATAAATCCCCGTGGTGCTGAAGAACTGGGCCACCCGATCCAAAACATCCTGGGTGCTGCCAGCACTTTGGATCGACCTGCGCAGCTCTGCCCCCCGACGTATCCCATGGGTGAACCAGCTTGCGAACTGTTTCATCTTGCCGATGGCGCCCGGAGCTTCCTCACTCACCAACATCTGGTAATACGAGCGAATCAATTGGTAGCGGTCAGCCTCGCTCGGCTCCGTGAACGTTCCGGTTCGGAAAAAATCGGCAAGCTGGCGGAATATCCAGGGATTGATGGAGGCGGCGCGTCCAACCATCACTGCGTCGCATCCCGTCTGCTGGTGGAGCGCGAGGGCATCCTGCGGCGTAACCACGTCGCCGTTCCCGATGACCGGGATGCGCACTTGTGACTTCACCTCTTGGATGATCTCCCACCGCGCTCGGCCGCTGAAACCTTGCACACGCGTCCGCGGATGAACGGCGAGCGCCTCCACGCCGCACTCCTCGGCCATTCGCGCCACCTCGAGAGCGACGATCTCCGCGTCACTCCATCCGGAGCGCAGCTTTACCGTAAATGGAATCCGCACCGCGGCGCGAATCGTTCGCAGGATTTTCTCCAGCAGCGGTAGGTCGCGAAGCAAGCCCGAGCCGCCGCACTTCACAACCTTTTTGGCAGGGCACCCCAGGTTCAGGTCGACCAGGTCGAAGCCGAGATCCTCGATCATGCGCGCCGCTTCCGCCAACCGGTCCGGCTCGGCGCCGAAGATCTGCGCGGAGATCGGCCGCTCTTCCGGCATGTAGTACAGGTAGCGCTTAGAGCGGAGATTTTGACGAAGCATCCCTTCGCTGGAGACGAACTCCGTCATAATCAGCCCGCACCCACCCAAGCGTTTGATGAAGCGGCGGAATACCGTGTCGGTAACACCCGCCATCGGCGCCAGGATGTGGGCCGGCCGGATCACCACGTCGCGAATTTGCAGTTCTTCGAAAAGCATGAAACAGCAGGAGTCAGGATTCAGGAGTCAGAATGGAGACACATGAAGGATCGGCGCCTGGCTGCTCTGCGCCGTCCAAACCTTTAAGCGCCGCCGTTCTTTCTTATTCTGTCTTCTGACTACTGACTCCTGACTCCTGACTCCTAACTCCCGAATCCTGAATCCTCAGTTGCGCCTCGTCAACAATTGCGAAACGTACTTTTCCCTCCGCCACCTTTTCGCCGGCCCGGAAAATCGTGCCGCGCAGCTCCCCAAGGCGCTCGCCAAGCTTCAACACCTCGGCCTCCACGCGAAGCGTATCGCCCGGCTCCACGGGCTGTGTCAGTTGCGCCTCGGGAATCTGCAAAATCATCGCTACCTTGCCCGCCATCTCCGGCCGTTCCATAACCAGAACGGCTCCCAGTTGGGTGACCAACTCCAGCAGCACGGCGACTGAAATGATGGGCGAGCCCGGAAGGAATCCCCGCGAGGCCTCGTCGTCCGCCGAAAAACTCTTGGTGGCCGCGATTCGCTTCCCCGGAACGAATTCGGTGACTCGATCGACGAACAAGAAGGGGTAACGATGCGGAAGGATCTGGAGGATATCAGGGAGTGGTTTCGCGTCGCTCACGGTCGTTTATTTGTTTTGAACCTTCAACAACTCTCGTCTCAACGCCGGATTGCGCGCCGTCCAATCCCCTGGCCGATCCTGATCGCTGGCATACTGGGCTCGCATCGCTTCCAGCTTGGAGTCGATTTCGTCGAGGAAATTCATCACAAGAGCCTCGGGAAACATGGGTTCTTTGGGAGACCCGAACTCCAGTTTGCCGTGATGAGAAAGAATAATGTGCTCGAGTTGGCTCTTCAAATCCGGGGGGAAGCCCGGAATCTGCCGAATCTTCTCTTGCACTATTTCCAAGCCCATTGCAATGTGGCCCAGCAACTGCCCTCGCGTGGAATACCGAAATCCGCAAGCGAAGCTCAACTCCTCAATTTTCCCCAGGTCGTGCAGCACCAAGCCCGCCAGCAACAGATCGCGGCGCAGGTACGCATAGTGGTCGCATAGTTGATCGCCCAGTTCGACCAGCGACAACACGTGCTCGAGCAGCCCGCCGAGAAAAGCGTGGTGATAGCTCATCGCTGCCGGCGCCTGCTTGTATTTCTCCGCTATCGACGGGTCCTCCAGAATTGAAAGCAACAGCGCCCGCAATGGCCCTTCGCCCATGCGTTTCACGCGCTCGAGCAGGGCGGCGTACATTTCCGCAGGGTCACGCCGCGAACGCGGCAGGTAGTCGGACAGGTCCAGGCCCTCCGCCGCGCACTTCGAAATCCTGCGCACTCGAATCTGCGGCGTCCCCTGATAATCTTCCACCAGGCCGTCGACCTCAACGATATCCTCCACGTCGAAGTCCAGCGGCATACGATCGCAATCCCACAGTTTGGCGCGGATCACCCCGCTCAAGTCGCGCAACTCCAAATCGAGGTATGCGTTTCCTGTTCTCGCAATCTTCCTTTCTCGGGCTTGCAGCAGGAAGGTAGTCCGGACCGGACTATTGGAACGGAGATCGGTGACGAAGCGCTCCTTCATTTCTCTTTCTTGGCCGTGAGGGTATCAGTCGGCAGTTGCTCCCCCGTGTCGATGTATCCCGGGGCTCGATAGATGTAACTTTCCCTGCGGAGCTGCGTCAAATATTCACGCATACGCGGCTCCATTTTCTGGTTGTAGAGGGCTTCGTTGACGCGCTGTGCAACTTCTTCAAACTTGGGAATGCCTGGGCTCATCCGTTCCGTCACTTTGAGGATGATATAACCGAACTTGGTTTGGATGGGGTTGCTAAACTCATTAACATCGAGCTTTGTCACCACGCCGGCGATCTCCGGGGCCAGGGTAGCTTCTTTCATCATGCCCAAATCGCCGCCTTGCTCGGCTCCCGACCCATCGGAGTACTTCTTTGCAACCTCGGAAAACTTCTGCCCCGCCTTCAATTCCGCCACCGCCTCGTTCGCCCGCTTCTCGGCTTCTTCCGGCTTTCGTTTCTCGGTTGACACGAGGATTTGTTGCAAGTGCACCAAGCCCGGCGATTTGAAATCGTTCTTGTGAGCCTCGTAGAATTTCCGCGCATCTTCTTGCGACACCTGGATTCGCGAGCCGACCATGCGTTCCATAACTTCCCGCATCAGTAAGTTGCGCCGGATCTTGTCCTTGAAATCTTCATAGTTCATTCCTTCCTTCTCAATTGCCGTTTCCAGGTCCTCGAGGGTGGCCAGGTTGTTTTTCTTCCGGATGTCGTCAAGCTGCTTGATAACATCTGTCTCCACGTTGATGTCTTCGTCTTTGGCCTTCTGCACCATCAACGATTCGTCGATCAGGTCGCGCAGCAGATTCTTGCTTTCTTCGCGCACTTGGGCATCCAACTCGGTGCCCGAGTACTGCTCCGCGAGCCTGCCCCGCAGTTCCGCCTGTTCATCATCATAACGGCTCTGCGTGATGACTTCGTTGTTGACGCGCGCAATGATGCGCTCGATTATTTTCGCGCCCGCGCACGTAGCGCCCAGCGAGCCCCCCACCAGCGCCACGCCGGCCATGACTACCCATATCCGTTTACTCATACCCATTTCCCCATTCGCAGAAGTAACTCTCCTGCCCGCCAAACCTGTCATTCCGAGCGTAGCGAGGAATCCCGCTCTGGTTCGTTCCTCTGTCGCCACCTCGACCGGCCATGCGAGATTCCTCGCCGCGCTCGGAATGACGATTTCGTCAACCCAATTATCTTAATGCTTGGGTTGCAGTTCCCGCAAGACCTTTTGGACCTCTTCGAGAGTCTTTGCCTCGCCGCCCCGCAGCACGAAACGCAGCACCCCGTCGGGCCGAAGGCTGGCTTCCTTCCGCCGGCGCACGAACGTCGTAACCCTTGCCGGATCAACCGGAGTCTCGCCGTGAAATCGCATCCAGATTTCGTCTGCTTTTCTTTCGATGGACTGCACTAAAAGCTGCTCCGCGGCAGACTTCAGTAGCCCATAGGAGAGGAGATTCGCGACGGAGGGAGGAATCGGTCCGTAACGGTCATTGAGCTCGGTCTCAAGTTCGGCGCGCGCCTCAGGCGAGGCCAGGCTGGAGATGCGCTTGTAGAGGCGCAGGCGTTGGCCCTCGTCGGCGACGTAATTGTCCGGAATCTTGATATCGAGTCCCAGGTTGATTGAAGCGCGCACGTCGATCCTCTGCGGCGCCCCTTTCAGTTCTTCCACTGTCTGCTCGAGCATTTTCAGGTAGAGGTCGATTCCGACGGCATTCAAATGCCCGTGCTGCTCAGCCCCCAGGAGATTTCCCGCGCCACGCAACTCGAGGTCCAGCGCCGCCAGACGAAAGCCCGCGCCCAATTCCGAAAACTCTTTCAGCGCCGCCAGTCGCCGCCGCGCGATGGGCGTCAGTGCTTCCTCAGCCGCCACCAGGAAGTAAGCGTAAGCGCGCCGATTCGACCTCCCCACCCTGCCGCGTAGCTGGTAAAGATCGGCCAAGCCGAAACGCTCGGAGTGGTTGACTATGATGGTGTTGGCGCGTGGTATGTCCAGCCCGTTCTCGATCAGCGCCGTCGCCACCAGCACGTCATACTCTGCCTGCATGAACTTGAGCATCACTCTTTCGAGCTCTTTTTCGTTCATCTGCCCGTGTGCCACGCCGATCCGTGCCGTGGGCACCAGCCTCTGCACGATGGCCGCGATGCTGAAGATGGACTCCACCCGGTTGTGCACGAAGAACACCTGGCCCTCGCGGTGCATCTCCTGGAGGATCGCGGACTGAATCAAGTTGTGGTTGAAGGGCGCGACGGTGGTTTGAATCGCCAAGCGGCCAAGCGGCGGTGTCTCGATAACTGAGAGGTCGCGCAGTCCGCCCAGCGACATGTGCAAAGTGCGCGGGATGGGAGTGGCCGACATCGCCAGCACGTCTACGCCCGCCTTGAATTTCCTCAGCTTTTCCTTTGCCGCCACTCCGAAGCGCTGCTCCTCATCCACGATCAACAATCCCAGATCGCGGAAGCGAACGTCTTTCGACAGCAGGCGGTGAGTGCCAATCAGCACGTCCACCTTGCCCGCCTCGGTTTCAGCCACCGTCTTTTTCTGCTCCGCGGGCTGCCTGAACCGACTGAGCATATCCACTCGCATAGGAAACGCCGCCAGCCGCTGCCGGAAGGTTTCGTAGTGTTGGAATGCCAGCACGGTAGTGGGGGCCAGCACCGCCACCTGCCGGCCGTCTTGGATGACTTTGAAAGCGGCGCGCATCGCCAACTCGGTTTTGCCGTAGCCCACATCGCCGCACAGCAGCCGGTCCATCGGTTCCGGACTTTCCAGATCCGTCTTGATATCCGTCAGCGCCTTCAACTGGTCGGGCGTCTCCTCGAACTCGAACGCCTCTTCGAACTCTTCCTGCCACGGAGTGTCTGGGCTCGAGGGTGTGCCGCCCGCCATCTTGCGCTGCGCATAGAGTTGAAGTAGTTCTTGAGCCATGTCGCGCAAGGCTCTCTTGACGCGTGACTTTGTTCGCTCCCAGGTGGTCCCGCCCAGCCGGTCCAGGGCCGGCTTCGCCCCCTCTCCTCCGGACCGGTACTTCTCCACCAGGTCCAGCCGTTCGAGCGGCACGTACAGCTTCGCATCATCCTGGTACGTCAGCAGCATGAAGTCGCGCTGCGGACCGCTGACACTCAACTGCCGTAGCCCTTGATAGAGACCCACTCCGTGGTCAACGTGCACCACGTAATCGCCCACCTTCAAATCGCCCAGGTCCGAAATGAAACTCGAGGTCCCGGAATGCTCACGCCGTCGCGAGGCCCAATCGAACCCTCCAAACAGATCGCTGTCCGCCAGCCAAATCTGTTGCAGGTCAGGGATGGCAAATCCCTCGACAAGATCACCCCGAACCATCAGCGCGACGTGGGACAGGCGCTCCTGCCTGTCCTTTCCCACCGCATCCAAAGCGTCGGCAGGGGCGCCATCGCTGCTTGCGGTTTCAAAGGGAATTTCGTACTCGTTAAGAATCCCGCGCAGCCGCTCAGCCTTCCCGCTGCTGGGAGTAACCAGAACCACGGACATGCCGCGCTCTAAATTCCCGCGCAGATTTTCCGCAAATCCCTTAACGCCTGACTGGAACTTTGGCGAAGGCTGAGTAAGCAGAACAAACTCCTGGCCAGGCAGAGGCAGACTTTGTTGGGGCTCGTCTAAATCCCCGCCTGTGCCACTGGCGTTGCATTGCGGCTCAGCCGCCTGACTTGCGGAAAGGCTTTGCCTTTCCGGAAGGTCTGGGTCCCGGGGAATTTCCTTCGAGCAGGCCGGAAGGCTCAGCCTTCCAGCCAGCTCGGCTAAGGGGGAGTCGAGCGCTGCTCGGAAAGCCGCAGGCTTTCCGCAAGGCGGGGCGGCAGAGCCGCGTTCCGAATCAACAGTAGCTACTTGGCTGGCAGGCTCTTGGTTGCTCTCCTCGCCACTCTCGACTCCTCGACCGAGCGCCAGCTCCTTCAAGTAAACCTGTGGCAGCCTTTGAACAATCTCCTGGAACTCATTGTCAGTAAGGCAGATATCCTCTGGCCTCGGGCGTGGCGGAACGACGTCGCGGACCTCGTCATACTCCGCTGCCAGCTTTTCCAGGAAGCCCTTCGATTGCGCGTGGCGGTCCAGAGGTTCATCCCAAATGACGACAGGATTGTCGAACAACGCGAACAGGCTGCGCGGATGCGGCTCCACGAGAGGCGCGAAAAACTCCCATCCCGGGAAGGGATTCCCGTACTCGCCCGCCCACTCAGGCTCCCGCTCGAATCGCGGCGCTGCCTCCTCGAGGCGCGGATTCGCCCGCCTGTCAAGCGTGCCGACAAGCTTCTCAAAAAACCTGCGGGAGCGAGTGACCTCCGAAAGTGGAAGCAGCAGCGCACTCGGCACGGGCTTGCGCGAACGCTGCGTGTCGGGATCAAATTCGCGCAGCGACTCAACGCGATCGTCCCAGAGCTCAATGCGAAGCGGCCACTCAGCCTCAGGTGGATAAACATCCACAATCCCGCCACGCACGGAGTATTGCCCCACATCGGCGACCGGCTCTTCCCGCTCGTATCCCACTCCGCTCAGGTGCTCAGCGAGATCCTCGAGGGCCAGTTCATCGCCGGCTTTGATCTCGAGCGCCAGCGAAGAATAGAAGGCTCGCTCCCGAAACCGCCCCAGCGCCGCCGTAACCGGCGTCAACAGCACGCGCACTCGTCGTTGGGTTACGCTCCATAACGTTACCGCGCGCCGTTCCAGAATCTCCCCGTGCGGGGAACGGCCTTCGTAGGGAGAACAATCGAGTGAGGGGAAAGTCAGCACCGCCTGGCGGGAGCCTGGATCGAGCCAGGCAGCAAATGTTGACGTGGTCCGCTGAAGGTTGGCGGCGGTTTCATTGTCCGCCGTCAGCACAATCACCGGGCGGGAAAGTTGGCACGCCGCGCCGGCGACCACCAGGCCCTTGGCGGAAGGGGTCAGGCCGGACAGAGTTACTCGCGCGCCCTCGCTTGGCGCAGCCTCCTCCAAAGCCTGCAACGCGCCGCGAAAAGCCAAGTGCTCGAGAATGGGGTTTAACAAATGGCGCAGATCAGGCATTGCTCAATCGTCAATTCTCAATTCTCAGGTCTCAGAAGGTGTGAAGGAATTCGGAATGTGTCATCGTGAGCGCAGCGAAGGATCTCGACAGTTGTTTGTATTTCATTGGACCGCAAGAAACTGCGGAGATCCTTCGCTGCGCTCAGGATGACAGCCAGTTGATTTCTTCACACCCTCTCAGGTTCCAGTCGTCAATGCTGTTGTCAGTCGCCCGTCATTCCTCATCAGTGTCAGTCGCCATCTTCTGACTCTCGACTCCTATTTTTCAACGCCGCCTGAATGATCGACGACGTGGAAAACCCCTCGACCAGAGGAATCGAAACCACCTGCCCGCCCGCCGCTTCCACTTCCCCGCGGCCCACAATGGCGTCGGGCCTCCAGTCTCCGCCCTTTACCAAAACCTGCGGCAGCATACGAGCAATTACGGCGCGGGGTGTAAGCTCATCGAAAATCGTTACGTAGTCCACAACTCTCAAGGCCGCCAGGATCTCCACTCGCTCTGCCTCAGGCTGGATAGCGCGCTCCGTCCCCTTGAGCGCCCGCACGCTGCAGTCGCTGTTGACCGCCACGATCAGCACATCGCCGAGTTTCCGGGCCTCCGCCAGATAACGGGTGTGACCGGGATGCAAGAGATCAAAACACCCGTTCGTGAACACCACTCGTTTGCCGCGCCGCTTCAAATCAGCCACGACCTCGTACGCCCGACCCAACGTCAGTATCTTCTCAACGCCCATAAGCAGGCCCAGCCTTCACCAAAAGCAATCAACCATATTTACGCAGAATATTCTAACACGCACCCATCGCGCGCGGTGCCACGCAAGCCTCAACAGGCGCGAGTTGTAGCGCAAGCGGCAAGTAGTGCAGGCACTGCTGCCTCGGTCGGACCCGGGAGGGGTAGGGGTAGGGCTTGCCCTACCCACGTCGGAACGAGCGGAAACGCGGGGACGGCAAGCTGTCCCCCTACAGCGGGGCGGTTATCGACGGATTGGAGAAGAAACAAACCGCTTGTAATTCTCCCTCTGATGCAGAATACTCTCCGACCCTGAGCCGTTAAGCGACATCAAGGAGCTATCATGCCTCGACGACTTGCAGTTGCAGCAATACTCGCTTTGCTCCTGCTGACCGCGCCGATTTGCGTTGCCGGCGAGGAAATCACTCTCAACGACCTGGAGTATTTTTCCGGCCCTGGTTTCTCATTCCTGCTCTTTCATAACAACTACCAAGTCGGGTATCAGGGCGGGCTGCAAATGATTCTGAACGACGAACGTGTATTGGATTCCGGCGACCTATTCCTGGAGACCAAGTCGGGTGAGCGGAGGCCGCAACTGCGAGTTCTGAGGCGCGAAGTAAACCCCGCTCAAGGGCTCGCCATCGTCTACGGAGAAATCGCAGATTGGAATTCCGGCTATCAGTTGCAGGTGAAAAGCGACGGCCGAGACATCGCGATTACGCTCAAGCTCGACCGCCCTCTCGACTGGAGCAGAGTGGAGAGGGCAGGACTGAAAATCAACCTCTATCCGGGCGTCTATTTCTCGAAGTCCTATCAGGGCGATGCGGGCGGCGGAGTTTTCCCGCAGCAATACACCGGCAAAAGCCTTCTCTAAGGGCCGGGCAAGATTGTCAACGTGGCTCAGGAAGATCCTTTGCACAACTTCACGATTTCCCAGCCCGACGGCGCGCTTCGGCTGCTGGATCAGCGGCAAGGTAGCCCGCAGCCCTGGTTCATGTTTGAAGCGGCATTCGAGCGATCGAGCCCGGCGACCGAAATCGGCATGACCATCACGCCCACGCTGACGCCGGCTTGGCGCCGAACTCCGGTGATCGGCATATCACAAGTTGGTTATCTTCCTCGCCAGCCGAAGCGAGCAATTTTGGAATTGGACGCACGGGATTCAGCCGCTGAGCCCGTGAACCTGTATCAGCTCCAGGCCACCGGCGGGAAGAAGCTCGTGAAGTCCGGCGTGGCGAAGAACTGGGGCAAGTTTCTGCGCTTTCAATATGCGATCTTCGACTTCAGCGATGTGCGCGAGGCCGGGCTCTACCTCGTAGAATTCCGCGCACAACACGCGGGCCCGTTCCAAATCGCCGACGAAGTCACCGACGAGGCGTGGCAGCCGACCCTGGAGTATTTCCTGCCCGTCCAGATGTGTCACGTCGCGGTCAAGGAAGGCTCGCGCACCTGGCACGGAGCGTGCCACTTGGACGACGCGCGGCAGGCGCCCGCCAACCACGTCTGGATCGACGGCTACCAGCAGGCCGAGCGCGAGACGAACTACCAGGACAACGAACACATCCCTGGGCTCGATTGGGGCGGCTGGCACGACGCGGGTGACCACGATCTGCCCGCCGGAAGCAGCGCCCATACTACCCTTGCTCTGGCGCTCGCTCAGGAGGAATTCCATCCCAGCCTCGACGAGACCACCATCCACCGCTCCCAGCGCGAGGTCCTGCTGCATCTCGCGGACGGCAAGCCGGACCTGCTGCAACAGATTGAATACGGCGTCGAAAGCATGCTGGCTTCTTACCGCATTGCAGGCCACATTTTTCCCGGTATCATCGAGAGCAGTGAGCGCATGTATTCTCACGTGGGCGATCCCATCAACATCACCGATAACCGCGTCTACGACCCATCGCTCAGTGCCGATGACGTGCGCGAGGGGCATTCCGGCAAACCGGATGACCGCTGGGTGTTCACCAACCGCAATACCGGTCTGCAATATATTGTGGCCCAATCACTGGCGGCGTCCAGCCGCGTGCTGCGAGGGTATAACGACAGCCTGGCGCAAGAATCTTTAACCACCGCCGAGCAGCTTTGGCAGTACGAGCAGACGCATCCGCCCGTCTTCGCTCCCGATGCCTACGTTCCTCGCAGCGATGAGGGATTCCACAGCCAGGAGTTGGCGGCCACTGCGGAGTTGCTGATTACAACGGGTGAGGCAAAGTACCGCGACCGGCTGGTTGCGCTCCTTCCCGTCCTGAAGGGCGTCTCCGCCGGGCAGTTTGGAGGCGGTCCGGGATGGGTCCTGGCGCGCGCACTGCCGAAACTCGACGATGCGGAATGCAAATCGGTGGTCAGGGCGCTCGCCGAAAAATGGAAGATCGCCGCTGACCAGCGCGCCGCGGCCAATCCCTGGGGCGTTCATTATCCGCCGGAAGTCCTGAAGCCCGAATACAAGCTGGAAGCGCGGACGGGCATTCATTCTGGCTTTGTTTGGGGTGAGGGCTGGAATTTGCAGGACGACGCGCTGCGCCATTATTATCTCCACAAAGCCTTTCCGGACTTGTTCGGGAAAGAACCTATTTTCGCGACCGTGGATTTCGTGCTGGGGGCGCATCCGGCCAACAACCGAAGCTATGTGTCGGGCGTGGGAGTCGAATCCCCCCTCATCGCGTATGGATTTAACCGCGCGGATTGGTCGCATATTCCCGGCGGCGTCATCTCCGGCGCCTCACTCGTGAAGCCCGATTATATGGAGTTGAAACAGTTTCCGTTTCTTTGGTATCAAACCGAATACGTGATCGGCGGCGCAGCCACCTACATCTTCGACGTGCTCGCCGCGCATCAACTGGCAAGCGAATGATCGACCGGTTGATCATCGTAGGTGCGGTCCTCGTGGCCGCTTAATAAGCGTTAACCTAAAGACGCGAGGGCTACTAGAGCCGCGGAGCGGCGCCAGAAGGTAGCCCACGGCGTAAGCCGTGGGACCCCGTGCGGCGTTCATATCCGCAGCCCCGGAGGGGCGACAGAGACCGCTCCGGGGGATCTGCCGCCCCTCCGGGGCTTATACAACCAGGGCCGCTCCCTGCTCCCACGGCTCACGCCGTGGGCTACTTTCTGTCGGCCCTACGGGCCTCTGGAAGCGGCCAGTAAGTGCCACCTTTCGCGAGCTTAGTACTTGATTTCATAAATACGCCAACGTATATTGTGGCTTGATATTGACCTGCCTGGCATGGCATTGTGTAGGTGAGGTGCTTAGCCATGCCAAGGTCGAGCCCGTTTACAATCACGCTCTCGTCT
>Ga0209517_10000442_pt1 | contig 70400 bp, 54 predicted proteins | sample PeaSoiMetSII2010_FD_187695 | JGI IMG/M metagenome (GOLD analysis project Ga0209517, IMG submission 187695) | Peat soil microbial communities from Weissenstadt, Germany - SII-2010 (SPAdes) (version 2) | ecosystem: Environmental > Terrestrial > Soil > Wetlands > Peat | place: Germany... | reverse complement strand
CGGCGACCCTATTCTGCGCCGATTAAAAGACAACGAAGTAATCCGCCCCCTCTCTGCTAATCGCAATACGATCAAGGCGCTGGAACGGCGCGGACTCATCAGCCCCGGCGAAGGTCGGGACCCGCTCACTATCGTGTGGCGTTTGAAAAAGAAAATAGATTAGGACCTCTTCTATTCCGCTATTCGATTGGCCGATCCGCTCAAAACAGCTACGTTAAGATAGTTGCAACGACTGGAGGGCACCATGTCGCCACGTACACTTTTCCTCAGCAGGCTGATCGGTCTGTATTGCATTCTCATCGGGCTATCCATGATGACCCGTGGACAAGCGACCGTGGAGACGGTGACCGCCCTTCTTCAGAACTCCGCGATGACGTTGATCCTTGGTGTAATCACGCTGGGGGCTGGCCTGGCGATGGTTCTCGCGCACAATATCTGGTCGGGCGGTGCGCTCGTCATCGTGGTCACTCTTGTCGGTTGGATGGCGCTCATAAAGAGCCTATTCTTCTTGTTTCTGCCGCATGAGATGGAAGCGGGCCTTTTCCTTGGGCAGCTTCACTACCGACAACTCTTCTACGTGTACGCCGCTATTTCACTCGTGCTCGGCATTTACCTGACGTATGGCGGATTCAGGGCAAGAGAGCATCAGCCAGTTAGGTGAAAAACCTATCCTGAGTCTGTTCAAGTTCCACCGGTGCTGAACACTTTTCGTCATCGTTCGCAACACGTCGTACCCGTCTGGATCGAGAATTACTGGCATTCGGATCGCGCCCATTTCCGGCACCGATACTCCTCGCTGCGAAACTCTTGACCGTTCGCTCGGTGCTACGATCATCAACCTGAGAAGGAAAAATGAACGGAACGTGGATTCGTCTCACACGAAGCGAACTGCATCAGAAGGTTTGGGCGGCTCCTATCAAAACGGTAGCTCAAGAATTAGGCATCTCGGCGTCGAGTCTGGCGAATGCCTGCCGAAAACACAAGAGAGCATCAGCCAGTTAGGTGAAAAACCTATCCTGAGTCTGTTCAAGTTCCACCGGAGTGGCCGAATATCCGGCGCTTCGAACACTTCCTTTAGCTGCTCGATGTCGTCAATGATGCGTTCAACGTCCATGCGTCACAATCATCTAAGAGAAGGCTCGGAGCGGTCAACCTGAAGCGGCAACTGGCCTGAAATCCCTCGCTTTGTGACCAGATACACCGCAAAGGCGTCCCAGCCAATGACCGCTCTTGCACTCCGACGCTAGAATGTGGATTGATGTTTAAGGTCGCCAGCTGGAATTTGAATTCTGTTCGCTCTCGGCTGACCCATGTCACGGCATGGCTGAAAGTTCGCGAACCGGATGTGTTGTTGCTGCAAGAATTGAAGGGGACGGAGTTCCCGTCCGAAGCCTTCAAGTCGCTCGGCTATGAGAGTGTAGCGGTGACGCAGAAGGCCTATAACGGGGTTGCGATTCTGTCGCGACATCCGATGAAGCCGATTGCTAAGGCTCTCGTCGGAGACGATTCCGACAGTCATGCGCGGTTCTTGGAGGTAATCATCAGGGACATCCGCATCGTCAATATTTATGTTCCCAATGGCAATCCGGTAGGGAGTGACAAGTTTGCGTACAAGTTAGCTTGGATGGATCGACTGACTCAGCAAATGATTAGATGGAAGCAGGACGATGTGCCGACGCTAATAGGCGGCGACTTCAACGTGATTCCTGAGGACATCGACTGTCACAAGCCGTCTTCGTGGGAGCACGATGCTTTGTTTCAGCCGGAGCCGCGAGCCCGCTATCGTGCGATGTTAGGTATTGGCTATACGGATGCGTTCCGGTCGTTGCACGTGGGCGAAATAGGACATTTCACATTTTGGGATTACTTTCGGCAGGCGTTCCAAAACAATCGAGGTATACGAATCGATCACTTCTTATTATCCCCAACGCTGGCAAATCGACTCGAAGGCTGCGAGATCGATAAAGGACCGCGAGCACAGGAAAAACCGTCTGACCACACCCCCATAATCGTGACTCTATCTGATCTGCAATAATCTCCCACCAGTCATCCGCCAGAATCCGAAGGAACCCGTCCGAGAATTGTCGCTGGTGCGCTGGGGACTGATTCCATCATGGGCAAAAGACGCTTCGGGTGCGGTACGAATGATTAACGCAAGGTCGGAAACAGCAGCCACGAAGCCCGCATTCCGCGATGCGTTGAAATCTCGCAGGTGCTTGATCCCCGCAGACGGGTTCTACGAGTGGATGCGAACGGGAAAAGCCAAGCAGCCCTACTGCTTTGAAGTTAACGACGGCGAGTTGTTCGCGTTCGCAGGGTTGTGGGATCGCTGGAAAGACCCGAGTGGCAACTGGGTGAACACCTGCTCGATTTTGACCACGACCCCGAACGCCGTGACCTCGACCGTTCACGGCCGTATGCCAGTCATCCTCAATCCAGACACTTATGACCTATGGCTCGATCCGGGGATGAGGGACGTGGCGGCGGCGTCCGAACTGCTGAGGCCCTACGACGCTCGGCTGATGCGGTGCTATCCCGTGAGCGCCCGGGTCAACCGCGTGGCTAACGACGACGAGAGATGCTCCGCACCCGTGGAACTCTCCCAGATTCAGAATCGGCTGTTCGCTTAGTAGGGGCTTCTACTCTCTTGAATGACGTTTGGAAAATCTTCGGTCGTGTTGGATCGCGAACTCGACGCGAAGAAAAGCCAAGGTCCCTCCGGCCCACGCATCCGCTGCCCGTTCTGCGTTTGGACGCCCCGCAAAGAGGACAAATGGTTCTGCACCTGCGGACACGGTCGCAGCATGCTCAATTCGCACCGAACGTCTGGAACAGAAACGTGCTGGGAGTCTCCCCTGAAAGAGGTTTACCGTTCAACGACGCAGCACCGTTTGCGTAGCCGTCCTTGACGTACTTCCAGCCGAAGACGCCCCCAGCACCATTCAGTGCGATGCTATAAATCTGCGCTGGCAAAACTCGTACACCACCGTTGGGGAAACGGAAAAGAACGTGGCTGCAGTCGGCGACCGCCACGGTTTTCGATACATACGCCAAATTTTCTCCCTCTGCATTCATCAACGCCAGCGTGACCTAGCCACTGGCGGGGCCAGGGTTCGCGACCACGAGTTCTACTTCGACCCCCGTGAGCCTCGGTAGCGACGGCTTGAAGCTTTGCTGCACGTTGTTCAGATTCGTCCACGCACTCTTCCATGGCTCAGTGTTTGACTGGTCCGGCGTTAGGAACGCATGTGGTTTGCGCGAATTGCCCGAAGCGGGTCCAACATGAATCGTAGCGGCAAAGGTGTGCTCTTTAGTCCAGTCAGGGTTGTGTGAGTTGATAATTGGAACTTTGACCTGTGCCTGCCCTTCAGCCGCCGCCTCGAAAATATATATGAAAGTTGGTCCTCCCGGAGTCACCGGCAAGCCTATACGTCGGTATAGCGCCACGCTCTCAAGCCGGATAGCAGCGGAGGAAACCTCCGGTTTGCCGTATTGCGGCCCACCGACTGTTCCGAGGGTTATCTCTATCTGTTGACCCACGCTAGCGACCAAGTGTTGCCCATTGTTCGTGAAGTTGAGCGCCAGAATGTGTTGCTGGGAAGCGGGCGAGGGGGCGTCAACCTTCTGAGCATCGGCTTTGCCGCAGACTACCAGCGCCAATGTAAACGCGAACACGCAGACTGCTAGTCGTGCATTCGTCATGATCTCACCATCTGCATAAGGGCACATACAATTAGAAGTGCCATGGCTCGATTTCTTGCGTAGCCTATTTTGTTGACACTCACGCTTGCGCCACATCGAGAGTTCTCTCCGGTTAAGAATCTTGTTGCGTTTCGCCAGCATCGTCCACCACCCTCGCGTCGGCTGCCTCAGTGGCAGACCGCCCGTTCCACTTTCGGCGATCCTGACTGTCGGGTGAATGCTCAACTTGGTCGGCCTAGAATCGTCGATTTCCTGTGAAACCTCATTGCAGCTTTACCAGCGTTATGCTCCACGCCGGGAGCGAGGCGTCAAATGTGGTTCCCACCGTTCCAATTGTGCCCGATGTTGGCCCTGCCCAAACTCCGTTCGCTGACTCATCGTATTCTTGCTTTCGGTACGAGAGCGTGCTTGCGTTGAACGATTGTCGCGGAGTGTTCTGAATCGTAACCGGTAAAGTGTGCGGGGATGTTTGATCGATGTTGATCAGAAGGAACACGTATCCACTTCCGCTGGTGGCGCCATAAGCGCGAACCAATGGATCTGCGCTGCTGGCGCTCAGGGTCATTTCGCCCGAGACAACGTACTGGCTAAGGATCTGGAAAGCTCGTGCTTTCGGGAAGGGCGTACCCTCCGGCGCTGACTGGTCCGCGCAGCTTTGCGGAAATCCGCTGCCGCTGGCAGCGAACATGGCCCAGCTTCCGTAGTGTTGGAAACCGTAGGCCGTAGATACCGGCGGACTTTCCGGCCAGCAATCGTCTACGCCAATCCACACTGCGGTCATGCTGACTCCTGCCTTGACCGCTTCGCCTACTACGATCGCGGTAAACAAGGCGTCGACTACAGAAACGGTTTCGTGTCCGGGGCCGGATGCGCCACCGGAATCGCGGTCGAACTCACCCAGGAAGATGGGCGTGTTAGCGTGGCCACTTGCGGTTAGCAGAGATTGCGCGGTCGAGAAATTCGTCGCAATCTGATCAGACCAGGTTGTGAGCAGGGCATTATCGTCATCCTGGTTGTTATGTTCGGGATAGTAGTGCATTTCCACGAAATCGTATTTCGCGCTGGCAAGAACAGTGGGATCCCAGGTGTCGGAACTCGTGCTGTACGTTAAAAGGCCATATCGATTCCGACCAAGATGGTAGGGTCTTTCGCCTTCATCAGGAGGTAAAACTGAGAAGCCACCTGCTTCAGCAATGTGAAACATCTTAACCTTTACTCAAAGCGATTGCGCCAGAGCTTCTGCGAAGCCTTGCTGGGTAAAGCTGTCATCGTCGTCGAGGGTGATTCGGATCGTTGGTGGCTTTATGGTGCAAGTCGAATCATGAATCGTCACAATTGGAATGGGCGAACTCAGGAAGCTTTGGAATTACAGGGAGTCGCAGTCGTGAGTACGGATACCAATGGAGACCTTGGAAAGACAGGCACATTTTTCTACGAAGCGGGACTAACGGTCGTTTGCGTTGTGGATGAGGTTAAAGACGATGGGCTCGTAACCGACCTTTGTTCTACGCCCTTCTCGGTTTTATTCCTAAAGTACTCAGGACTGGAAGAACTATTATCTACCGAACTCCCGGTTGATCTGCTGCGAACGGCACTGACCACAGCACCGCACTCCCGTGTTCCTTTACTGGATGCGACCGCATTAGCGGCCATGACAGAAGCACAAATACGACAAGGGTTTGCGAAGTTTATGATTGACAACAAAGGCTCTGCTCATCTGCACGAGTGGCTGCTATCTCAGCTTGACGAGCACAAGCTTCCTCCAACACTGAAGAACATACTCGACAAAGTTTCTTCTCTGTTGCCCGGTACTGATGCCATAAAGCTGACTCTGCTGTGAGGTTTTTATGGGCAGCTTTCCGTGTGATGAACAGAATAAGGTCATCGAGAGCGTTATGGCCGGGGGGTCGGCTCTAATCATTTCCGGCCCCGGCTGCGGGAAGAGCCGAACGGCAATTGAAATCGCTCTTCGCAAGGTTGCTAGCTTTAACGGCGAACCACACGAAAAGGTTCTATTCCTGTCGTTCTCAAACGCAGCAGTACAACGGTTGGCGTCTTCTGCGGGCGTGCATTTCTCTCGAAGGGATTCTGCCCGACTCAGATTTGCAACTTTTCATTCATTGGCTGCGGAATTGCTGTCGCACTACGGTCGGTTTGTGGGCCTGCCATGTCGATCCCGTGTTATCGACAAACTGGAGGAGCGATTGATAGCAGTAGAGGCCGACTGGACGACTGACGGATCGCCTTATCAATCGAATTTGATGTCGCTGGCACAGCAACAGGGTCTACTCGCCTTCGATGTCTTGATTCCGTTGGCAACTTCACTTTTGGCTAATTGTCCGGTTCTTCGATCCGTAATATCCCGGCGATTCCCGCTGATCGTTGTGGACGAATTCCAAGACACAAGTGAGCAGCAGTGGGAGTTTCTCCGTGCGATAGGCTCAGCATCACAAGTGTTGGCGCTCGGTGATCCCAACCAGATCATCTACTCCTCCCTTCACGCAGCAACCGAGAAACGCCTCGGAGAATTCGAGGCATGGAAGGGAGTTCACGCCGACAGGACACTATCACAGAACTTCCGTTGCAATCGTGCAGACATACTGTTTTTTGCGGGAGCCTTTCTGAATGGCACGGCTCACAAAATGACGAAAGAAAGCCCGGTTCAGTTTGGCAATTATTTCAGAACGGAATTGCGTGCAAATCTCGCTCTTCTTTGGAAACAGATTCAGGACAAGATAGGAGCCGGGCAGACAATCGGCTTCCTAGTACCTTCTAATGCGTTAGTCGAGGACATTGCGGTTGGGCTCAGAAATCCTCCGGCGAAATCAGGAGTGAGGTTTCCTGTGTACGCACAGATGGCGAGAGATGAGGCTGCATGTGATGCCGTATTGCTGTCCCTCGCAGCCCTTCGAGACTTTGCACTCAGCCCATCGCCGCTTGCAGCCCAGAAGGCTGCCATTGCGCTCATCGCCATGAATTCAAGCTGGACTTCGAGAGTCCGGCCAACAAAAGCTCAAGTTGAGAGTATGGCGACTGCATTGGGAGCGTCAGCCCCGAATGACGGCTCGCCGTTTGGAAAGCTGCTTGGAGAATTGGTGACCAGCGCCAATCTAACGACATGCGTCGCAACACTGGTGGAAGCATTTCGATCCCTCTCCGGCTTTAAAAAGACAGCAACCCGGGATGACGAGCCGACCGCTTCGCCGCTCTGCCCCAAGTGTAATGGGCACCTCGGTTATCCGAGGAATTGCGCACTTCAGTTCGTGAAGGATCTGGAAAAAGAGGGCCGCGTTGACCTCGAAGCGCTCCGAAGATCATTGGGGGCGCAGAAAATTCCTGAAGAGGCGCCATGTTGAACCGGACCAATTTTGTGCTGTCTGAAGGTCTGGATGGGAGCAGCGGTGTGACTTTGATTTTGTATACGGCTCACAAACGCGGCTGGGCAGAGCTGGAAAGGCGAGACCAGGGGAGTTTTGGTTTGAAAACCGTGGCCCAGTTTCAGAGCACCTATTGTTGGGGTGGTCGTCGATCCAAATTTCGATCGCTAATTACAAATAAGCGTCGCAAGAGATCAAGGTTCCTTGAACGATTGATCACGCTAGATCAGGAGTCTTATGAACGATACGCATGGGTTGGGGCAAGAGGCGAGCCAATTGGCAATTGAGGAGCACGTGCAAACGATCAATTCGGATGTACAGCGGGCGAGTAACAAGACGTGTGAATTCTGCAGGCAGCCAGCGCGGTATTCGCTGGCGTTTGTGCTCTCGACGGTCGGCGTCCGTCCACGGCGTCAGAAATGTTCGTCCGTCGTTCGGATGTGTGACAAATGTATACGCGAATTCTACGAATCCGATCCCCAGATACCAGAAGAATTGCAAAACGCTCTTAAACGCGCGTATACAACGCTGAATTCCGCTCCTACGGACTATGCACAACGACCTGAGACCGAATTATGAGCGCCATTCCCTGTCTGCTGTGTGGAAAGAGCCTCCGCAAGAGAATCGACAAGAATGGAAAGCCGTATTTTGTTTGCGATCCATGCGGGGTTCAGCTCTTCATCCGCCGTCCCCAGGGGATTGACAATCTCGGCGAGTTGATTCAAACGCTCGGGAAGAAAGACCTGCCTTTCCGGGATCATGCGCTGGTGCTGTACGAGGTTCAGGCCATTCTGGGCGAGATCCGGGGCCTTCGGAAAGAACTCGATTCCCTGGATAGCATTTTCGATCTGTTCTCCGACAACAGAGAGAAGAAGCGCACGCGCAAACTGCTGGAGGCGCGTATCGATCATTTGTTTTCGCAACTCGAAGAAATCGCGAATGGCGACTGGAGTCCACAATGACGACAATCTTTAATACCACTCAGAATCCAGAAACGCTGTATACATCGCCGCCGCAATCTTCGGCGCGCGAATTCTCCGACGGCCTGGTCGGTGCTGCTGATATTGCGCACCTGCTCAGGGTCCCGATCTCTTGGGTATACGAACGCACCCGCCGTAGAGGAGTTGAGCGCATGCCCCACTTTAAACTCGGCAAATACCTCCGTTTTTCTAAACAGGAAGTGTTGGACTGGCTTCACAAATCGAGGAGGAATTAGCTTGCCTCGGGCGTATACAACGTTTACGTTGGTACCCGACGCAGAACCCAAGCTGGGCGGGTCATTTGAAGGAGAAAGAATGACTCGAAGGAGACTCCAGCGTGGTTCAATCTACAGGAGAGGCAAGCGCAAGAAAGTGTGGGTCGCACGGTTTTTCGAGGATGTGATGGCACCCGATGGAGCGGTGACGCGTATACGCCGATCCGAAGTGTTGGGCTCGATCACGGAAATTCCGACTCGCAGGCAGGCCGAACAGGTTTTGCAAGATCGGCTGCGCGTGTTCAACAGCAGCGACTATCGGCCTAGTTCCTCGTGCACGCTTCGGGAATACGCCGAGAATCGCTGGCTGCCCGAAGTGCTACCTACACTCAAACACTCAACCAAGAAGCATTACCAGTATGTCTTGCGGGTGCACGTTTATCCGGCGCTCGGGGGGATGCAACTCAGGCTCATTAACCGCGACGTGGTGCAGGATTTTATTTCTGCGAAGCTTCGTAGCGGGCTGTCCTGGAGAACGGTCAAAGGTATACGGACCGCATTTGGGACGCTGATGAGCGCAGCTGAAATGGCGGAGCTGATTCCGAGTAATCCAGTTCGGAAAACTCGGTTCCCTCGACGGGGTCCGACAAAGCAAAGGGCTGAAATTGCTCCCGGGAAAATTCAGGAGCTGCTCGATGCTTTGCCGGAACCATCTCAATCCGTAGCCTGGTTGCTAGTGCTGACGGGGCTGCGGATCGGTGAGCTGCTGGCTCTGCGTTGGCGAAATATCGATCTGGAGAAAAAGGAACTGAGGGTGACACACAGTGTATACGACGGTCACTTCGACGTTCCCAAGACTCCACGCAGTCAACGATCAGTGCCGTTGGGGCCGAAGGCCGTTCAGATTCTGGCGGTGCGTAAACCAGCCGTCACGAATCCAGAAGGTCTGGTTTTCGCAACTCGCGAGGGTAGCGCGTTCGACCGGCACAACCTAACCAACCACCAGCTCAAGGCTACGTGCAAGAAGCTTGGGCTGGTCGGAGTGAATTGGCACTGGTTGCGGCATGCGAACGCGACGCTACTGGACGCAGTTGGAACACCCCTGGGTACGGTGCAAGCTCTTCTCGGGCACTCCTCTTCGGAGATCACCCGCGAGGTTTACTTGCACTCGATCCCGGCGGATGCTCGGACTGCCGTGGAAAAAGTTGAGGATCTGCTTAAACGACCCAAATTGACCCAAGTTCCGATTGCTTGGGGAAATGGAAGTTCGCTAATTCAATGACGGGATTGAAGTAAATGGTCGGGGAGAGAGGATTTGAACCTCCGACCCCCTGGTCCCGAACCAGGTGCTCTACCAGGCTGAGCCACTCCCCGACTTGTGCTGGGGGCGCTGGGAGGAACCGCCGCGCGCCCTTAGCAGGAATTGCTGGATTACTCAGAGATTATACCACTCTGCGACAGCGCCATTGCTCTGGCGCCGGATGTGGCGCGGCATCGCAACTTGCATGAATAATTGTTATGAAGACAGCCGCCCTCGGCCGTCCCTAGCGCCACGCTCGAAGCTTCCTGTCCGCCCGAAAGACCGAATTGCGACGCGACCCGAAGTTCCAATCCGCCGGAGAATCTGCTCGCGCCGGTTGTCTGAAACTTGGCGTTCCAGATACGATAGGTTTTCGTCTCGCAACTGAATGAAAACTGTATTCACCGCCGCTCGCCTTTACACTCCGGTCGAGGAGATTCGGAACGCGCTGCTCGTCGTGGAAGATGGGCGGATCTCCACACTGTCCTCGCGCGAGGCGAAAGAAGTTCCCGGCCGCACTGCCCTCGTCGATTTTGGCGATGCCGTGCTGGCGCCAGGTTTTGTCGATATCCACATGCACGGCGGAGCGGGGCTGGACCTCATGCGGGCCTTGCCAATCGAACTGCCGCGCCTGGGCAGGTTCCTGACGACTCACGGCGTGAGCGGATATTTTGCGACAACCGTTGCGGCGCCGCTCGATGCGACCTGTGCGGCGCTGGGGCGATTAGCCGACGCAATCGAAGCAGCAGCCGTTCCGGCGAATGCCGATCCCGTGCAGGCTCGCCCCCTGGGCATTCATCTCGAAGGACCGTTTCTCAGCCACAAGCGGCGCGGCGTGCATCCCCCGGAGAATCTGCTCGCGCCCACTCTTGAGATCTTCGAACGTCTTTGGCAGGCGGCCCGCGGGCACGTGCGCATGCTGACGATTGCGCCCGAGATTCCCGGCGCGATGGAAGTGATTGCAGAGGCCGCGAAGCGCAAGGTCTGCGTCAGCATCGGGCACTCGGACGCTGACATGCCGATCGCCCAGGCTGCGGTGAAGGCCGGAGCGCGCCACGCTACGCATACGTTTAACGCCATGCGCCCGCTCGACCATCGCGATCCCGGGATCATCGGCGAGGTCCTCAGCGATGACCGGTTGAGCGCCGACATCATCGTCGACGGAATTCATCTGGCGCCGGCGGTCGTCAAGCTCTTCCTGCGGGCCAAGGGGCGCGAGCGCGCTGTGCTCATCACCGACGCAATTTCGGCTACCGGCATGCCCGATGGACGCTACCAGCTGGGGCCGATCGAGGTCGATGTGAAAGACGGCAAGTGCACGTCGAATGGCAGCCTCGCTGGAAGCGTGCTCACCATGGATCGGGCCGTGCGCAATGTGACGAAATTTTCCAACTGGAGCCTGCGCGATGCGGTCCAGGCTGCCACGCTGAATCCAGCACGGGCCGTCGGATTGTCGGCTCACCACGGAATTCTAGCTAAGGGCGCTGTCGCGGATTTCACTGTATTAAGTCCGGCGGGCGAAGTGCTCAAGACCATCGTTCGCGGACAGGGATTCTAAAAGTAGAATGTGCGCATGACTCTTCGAGCGTCTTGTTTACTGCATGCCCCTATCCTCTGTGGAATTCTGATTCTCGGTTCGTCACCTCTTGCTGGCCAGGCTGATAGAACGAAGCAGTTCTTCGACCGAGAGGATGCAGATCTCGCAAAAGAGGTTACGACACACTCGTTTAGAGGAGCCGTTCTTGTCGGCGTGGACGGGAAGATAATATTTGAAAGAGCTATGGACTTGCCGATGAAGAATGGGGAGTATGGAATACTCCCACAACCAAGTTCCGAATCGCTTCTCTGACCAAGCAGTTCACAGCCGCTTGTATCCTGCTTTTGCAAGAGCGGAACCGGTTGAAGGTGTCTGACCCCATATCTCGGTATCTGCATGATCTCCCTAATGCCTGGCAGGCAATCACCATCCATCAGTTGCTGACTCATACCTCCAGCATCCCGAACTATACCAATGATCCGCAGTTCGCAAGACTCAAACGGACGGGGGCATCTCCGCGAGAGATGATTTCACTTGTTTCTGGGAAGCAACTGGAATTCAGCCCCGGTACCAAGTGGGTTTACACGAACACAGGGTACATTTTGCTCGGCATGCTCATCGAGAAGGTCACAGGTCAGTCTTATGCGGAATTCTTGAAGAGCAACATCTTTGAGCCGCTGCGAATGACGAACTCGGGATACGACCCTGCTACCGATATCCTCAAGGAGAGGCCCTCTGGATACGAGATCAATGAAGGGCGGGTCACGAACGCAGACTTCATCGACATGAGCGTTCCTTATGCGGCGGGTGGTATCTACTCGACCGTCGAAGACATGTATCGGTGGAATGAGGCCCTTGCGCACAACGGCGAATTGCTATCCGCCGATTCGTTGAGGCAGATGTTCACTCCATATCCAGAGGCTACCTATGAAGGGCAGCACTATGGATACGGAATCGTCATCTCTCAACTGAAGTTCGGAAAGTTGCTGTATTACCACGGCGGCGGCGTAGACGGTTTTTCGAGCAGCATCCAACGCTATCCCAAAGACGGAGTCTGCATCATTGTGCTTTCGAATCTGGGATCCTTCAAGTCCTGGGACTTGGCAGACCACATGGCCTCTGACCTTTTTAATCAGCCACTTCCCGCCGTCCGCTAGAAAGACATAGCAAGCTACGTCTCTACGAAATTGGAAACTAGTTGGGCTTGCGGCGTCTTGCGTCGGCCAGATGATGGAGCAGCATGAGTTCGTCGGTGCGGGACAGCTGATCCAGGAAAGAACTCCCTGTCTTCGGCGTTTCATCACTTGCGGTTTTCGCCGGACCGGCCTGCCGCAATTTGTCTCCGAGCTCCGGTTCGTTGCTCATCACCTGTGAATAGAACCAGAGGAAATGACGCATCTGGTCGAGGGCTGACCGCAGGGTCTCGATAGGCTCGGTCTCCGAAAGGGAGTTGAGCGCTTCCATGAGTTCCGGATCACTCGGAGCCTGCATGGCGGCGCAGTTGAGTTCCTGCTGGATGGTTCGCAGATCCTCAGTGACGCGCGCGATTCGGAGATGAAGGTCGTCCATGTCTTCGATAGCCATTCGGTTTGTCTTCCCACCATCTCATCGGCAACGCGCAGCGAATAGATGTCCCACGGGCATGCGCCTTTCGTAATTCTCACATTACTTTGGGGCGGGAAAAGGTCACCAGCGCTAAATGCCATGATTGGCGCGGCTTTCCACGTGGTCCGCAGCGATTTTTCGAGCCCTGTTACGGGGAGTCTTTGGTGAGCAGGAATTTCTTCTACCACCATTGGTGCACTCAATCCTCTGTCCAAAGTCACCAGCGCAGCCGTTCCAGGTGAATCATGTGGCGACGGCCGCCTCGGCTGTCCAAGCCAGAGCCTGCCCTGAGCGAAGCCGAAGGGGCGAAGCCCGGCGCACCTGTCACGGTCTGTTTGCCCAAGCACCGTCCATCTGTGATACAAACGCGCGGTGACGGAATCCGCCCCGGGAACCACGCCGCGCCACCACCTTGTCCGCGCCATCGGCCGCTGGAGCCTGACCGCGCTGGTCGTCAACTCCGTGATCGGCAGCGGCGTGTTCGGGCTCCCCTCCGTCGTCGCCGGCTATCTCGGAAGGTTCAGCCCGCTCGCCGTGCTGTTGGCCGGAGTTGGGATGGCCCTGATCTTCGGCTGCTTTGCCGAAGTCGCCTCGTCCTTTCAGCAGGCCGGGGGCCCCTACCTGTACACTCGCGCTGCCTTCGGCCGGGGCATGGGCATCCAGACGGCATGGATGCTCTTCCTCGGTCAGGCTGCCGCCCCCGCCGCCAACGCCAATCTGTTTGTGATTTATCTGGGCGAGTTCTGGCCGCAGGCTCGCGACCCCTTGCCCCGCGCGCTCATCCTCACGCTTCTGGTCGGAGTGCTCGCATTCATCAACGTGCGTGGTGTACGCGCTGGTACGCAGGTCAGCAACTTGTTCACGGCGGCGAAACTAGTCCCGTTATTTTCGGTCATTGGGATGGGGTTGCTCGTGCTGTATGCGCACCACGCGCAAATTCCATCCAGCACCCCTTCCGCGGTTACCACCAGCCAATGGCTGAAGGCCGTGCTGCTGCTCGTCTTTGCCTATGGAGGATTTGAAACCGCGCTGGCGCCCATGAGCGAGGCCAAGAATCCCCGCCGCGATGCTCCCTTTGCGCTGTTCACCGCTCTCGTCGTCTGCACCGTGATTTATGGGCTTATTCAGTGGGTTGTGATCGGGGTTCTGCCGGACGCGCAGCACAGCGAGCGTCCGCTGGCCGACGTGGCCCGGGTTGCGGTTGGTTCGCTCGGCGCTACGCTGGTCGCCGTGGGCGCGCTGATCTCTTTCTATGGATATCTGAGTGCAAAAGTTCTCGCCATGCCCCGGGTGACATTCGCTCTGGCCGAACAGGGAGACTTCCCCAAAGCCTTCGCCGCGATCCATCCGCGATTTCACACCCCGTATGTGTCGATTCTTGTGTTTGCCGCGTTGGTCTGGGCCTTCGCGCTCAGCGGCGAATTCAAATGGAATCTCACTCTGTCCGCCGTCGCTCGCCTGTTTTACTACGCTGTGTGCTGCGCTGCGCTGCCTGTGCTACGGCGCAAGCAACCGGGAACAGCTCGCTTCCGTTTGCCGGCAGGGAATCTTCTGGCCGTGCTGGCGGTCCTCATCTGCGTGGTGTTGCTCACGCAGGTGGACTTCGGGCAATCGCTGATCGTTGCCGCGACGATCACCTTGGGGTTCGTCAACTGGCTCGCCGTCCGAACCGGTAAAGCAGCCGACTCAACCGCGAGTCCGTAGAGACGTTGCTTGCAACGTCTCTCTCTCCATCGCCGGAAACGCCGCAGGCAAGACGTAGCAAGCTACGTCTCTACGACGGCTTGCTCCATCTCCAGCGAAGCCTGCTTAGTTGGTATAGATCCGCACGTAGTCGACCAGCATTTCTGATGGGAATGGAGTGGTGTTGTCGGGCGCTCCGGGATAATCCCCGCCAATCGCCAGATTCAGAATGATGAAATTGGCCTGCCCGGAATCGAACGGCCAGACCATGCCGCCGGTGAGGCTGGAGGGAGTGAAGGTGGCGTAGGTGTTGCCATCGATGGAATACGACACCGAGCCCGGGGACCAGACCATGTCGTAGGTGTGCCACTGCGCGGCCGTTTCTCCACTGGGAAAGTAATAAGTGGAGCCGAGTCCTGTGCCCCCGGTGAAACCCGTCCCATGAATGGAGCCTGCATTCCAATCCGGCGTAAGGGCGGCGTTGACCCGCTCCAGTACGTCCTGTTCGCCGCAAGCCGGCCAATTAACGGTGGCGATGTTGTTGCCCAGCAGCCAATTCGCCGGCCAAAAACCTTGCGCCTCCGGCACTAATGCCTTAAATTCAACCCGGCCATACTGAAAGCTGAACAGGCCTTGCGTCTTCAACCGCGCTGACGTGTACACCCCGGAGGAGGGCTGCCGTGCCACGATATGCAGATAGCCGTCTGTCCCCACAAACTCGCTGGGATTCACCGTGCTGCATGGAGAGGTGGACGATCCCCAGGCACAATATGTCTCCAGTTCGTGGTTGCCAAAGCCGCTGTTGCCGGTGTCGTAGGTCCAGATTGTGGGATCGGGCTGCGTTGGGAGGCCGGTGGTGTTCGTAAACTCATCGCTCCAGACCAGCGTTCCCGATGGAATGTTCGGCGAGAAGCTCTGGCTGGCAACCGTGCTGACGGTAAGCATGGGGGATGCGCCGGATACAGCAATCGTCTTGACCGTGAGATTCGACGCCACCAGAAAAGGCGCCTGGTACTGCTGCGAAGATGGAGTGGGAGTGCTCCCATCGACGGTGTAGTTGATGAGTGTACCTGAAGCCGCTACGAGGCTGACGATCACGGCACCTCCCTGTGCGGGTGTAGTGGAGATGGTCGGCGCCGCAGGCGGATTCCCGCCTCCTCCAAAGGTTGCTTTCCCTCCGCCGCATCCACACATTAAAGCGCCGGACAGGAAAACCGCTGTCAGCATCACCGCTCGCGCACGCATAGGCCCGCCTTCGCGAGAGAGTCGACGACCTGTCCCGCTGTTCCCATTTAACCGCCGCGAAATTGCGGAGTCAAACACAGCATCCGTAGAGACGTTGCTTGCAACGTCTCTGCTTGCGGCGTTCGACATCAAGGTGAGAGAGACGTAAGCCAGCTACGTCTCTACGACCGCGTGCTCCATCTCCAGGAGAGTCTTCTTGCGCTCGACTCCCCACCGGTATCCGCCCATGCTGCCGTCGCCGCGAACCACGCGATGGCACGGGATCGCTACCGCAACTGGATTGGTGGCGCAAGCGCGGGCCACGGCACGCGAGGCGCTGGGCCGTCCGATCGCCTTTGCAACCTGGCCGTAGGACCGTGTCGCTCCGAATGGAATCGATTGCAGATACCTCCACACTCGCCGCTGAAAAGCCGTGGCGCGAATGTCGAGCGGCAACGACGAGTCCAAATCCTTGCCGCGCATGTGCCTGAGTAGCGCCCCCACCCACGACCGCAGCCCGCCTTCATCTACCTTGCGGACGGCGAACGGGAATTCGCGCTTCAAGCCCTCCATCAACTCGTCTTCGGAGCGGGCAAACTGGATGGAACAAATCCCGCGTTCGGTCGCGGCGATCAGCATTCGTCCCAGCGGCGAATCGGCGCAGGTATAGCGGATCGCCGCTGCAATAGCTCCGCGGCGGTACTTGTCAGGCGTCATGCCCAGCTGCGAGGCGGTGCGCTCGTAGAGCCGGCTGCTGGAACCGTATCCTGCGTCGTACATGGCTCGGGTGACCGTGTCCCCAGCCTGCAGATTGCGCTTCAGTGTTCGCAAGCGGCAGGAGTCGGCGTATTCGCGCGGCGTGATGCCGAGCACCGCTTTGAACCGGCGCTGCAGATGAAACGGGCTCTGATGAAATTCCTTACACAGGCGACCGAGCGTCAACGGTTCGTCGAGATGTTGCTCGATGAAGCGGCAAATCGCCTCCACCCCGTCCGACTCTGTGTTCCCATGGAACGACTTGGGCCGGCAACGCAGACAGGCGCGGTATCCCGCCTGCTCGGCCTGTTCGGGACGGACGAAGAACTGAACGTTCTCCCGTCGCGGCCGGCGCGCCGCGCACGATGGCCGGCAGTACACCCCCGTGCTCGAAACCGCAAAGACGAATTCTCCGTCGCGAGCGCCGTCGCGGGCCACCACGGCATTCCAACGCGGGTCATCGGCAGTCTCCGCAGACTGAGTAGTCGGTTTGGCTGACGGTCTGAGCTGACGGGCAGGCATCGGCTTCAGGCTTTCCGCTGTGAGTATGGCACTGGTTGTCATAGTAAGGAAAGGGTACGGCGAGGCGCCCGCAGCGGACTATCCGAATCTTGCGGACAAACCGAAATTGGCGGTTAGGTCTTGCGTGCTGGTCCCCGCGCCAGCCTTAAGGCCTAGCAGGCTGCTGAAAAACTCGTCTCGGGCAGGTTTTGGGAAGGGCACGACTTTCAGTCGTGCCGTTAAGTCCTTTAAAACCAGCCGCGCTTTAGCGCCTGAGGTTCGCTTTCCGCCGCACCTATGGGTTTTTCAGCAGCCCGCTAATCCCATCAAACCTTTGCTGGTCAGTAACCCAAAAACTCGATGGGCGCAAGGTGTTTCTGCTGGCGAATCTGTTCCGCTACCACCTCGCCGCCGCGTTTGTCAACCTTGTATGCCCTCGCATGCGCGTTCGATCGGATAACGCGGTAGAACTGGCCGTTTATGATTTCGATGGCGCAGTTGTTCTCAACCGCAATTCCAATCCCACCCGTCTTCCGAATCATCTCCCGGAAGTCTTTTCTCCGCGGCACGCCTCGGGTCATCCCGCTGTAGTGCGGGCAATATATCCCCTCGATCAGTCCCAGGCCGCCCACGTTTATGTACTTCCACTGTTGTGGGTTGTAAAACGACATCGAATCAGAATGCCCGGAATCAAACCAGCAGATCGCGCCTGCACTAATGCCAGAGAGCACGACCCCATTCTCATAGGCCTCCCTGAGAAATTCATCGACCCCCAGACGCCTCCAAATCCGCATCATTTGCAGAGTGTTCCCACCACCAACGTAAACGATATCCGCCGATAAGATCTTCCCCCGGACTTGCGCGTTCGACAGTTGCTCGTTGATGAGGAACAGGACGTCGGTCCTGCATTTCAAGAAACCACCGAAATATTCCTGGACGTGTTTCCAATATCTCTCGGAATCCGAACTCGCGGTTGGGATAAAAAGAAGCTTGGGATTCTTCTTGTTTGAGAGCCGAATAATCTCCCGATCAATCGCAGCAGTTCCTCTTGTTCTTATCTCTCCGCCGCCGATAGCAACAATTGCCTTTGACATCGATTTGCGCCTACTCTTCAGAACGATTAGAGTTCCTGGGAGCACCTTTTCACTCCCACACTCGAGGACCACTCTCATGAAGAATACCCGTTTGGCGATCCTATGCGCCTTCACTCTCATTATGCTGGCATCGGCCATCGCGCAGCAGGCATCGAAGCACGTACTCAGCAGCGATGATGTGAAGAAGGCCGTGCCGGCAGAATTTTTCTTCCGCGGCCAAAAGGCACCTGTGCAGCTGCGCAACGCCGTTGGATTCCAGCTCGCCGACGGCAAGATGATGTTAGCCGCGCTGGTGGACGCTTCGGGTTATTCCACTGCGATCCAGCAGAAATACCAGGGCATGCTCATCACCGAAACCAAGCTCAACATCGGCGGATCCGAGCTGGCGCCGGGACAATACGGCTTCGGATTCTCCGCCGACGGCAAGTTTATCGTTATGGACGTGGCCAACAACGACGTGCTCACCGCGTCCTCGCAGACCGATGCGGCTCTGCAGCATGCCGTCCCGCTGAAGCTGGTCGAAGACGGCGCAGGCTACAAGCTCTACGCCGGCAAGAAGTGGGTAGGAATTAAGGCGGAGTAAGTCAGCAATCAGGGTCTGGGTCGGAGTGTTGGGCCCGGATTCCTGCCGGTCCGGTGTGTTAGTGCGACAGCGGCTGAAACGGCCCCAGCACCGTGGTCATTCCCGCGCGCTTGCGCAACTCGGTCAGGATGGCGCTGGCCGCATTCTGATAAGTCTTGCTGGGATCGGAAGGGTCCGCCCACACCGCGTCATAAATAATTTGCGCAGCTTCTTTCAGTTCCAGATGCAGCGCCGCCTCGAAAACATCCAGCCGCTCCTGCAGGCGTTCGTAGCAGGCCTGGCAGATTTCCGCGTGAGCCGGCTCCCCGGAGTGATGCTCGCCAAACTTGCAAACAGATTCGGGAGCGTTCACCACTCCGGCATGCGCTTCCATCAGCTGCGACTTGAATTGACGTAGGAATTCCTCACGCTCCTGCTCGACAACAGCCGTATCAGGAATCGGGTCGACGGCACCCTGCGCCACTTTCGGCGGGATCTTTGGAACGACCGCCGAAACCCGCTGGTTGTGTTTGCAGGTGGGGCAGACATCGAGATCGGCGGGATAGTACAGGTGGCATTTCGAACACGGCAGACCGTATCCCGTTTGCTTGCGAGGTGCATCCGTCGCAGAACCGGCTGCGGACGAAGCCTCCCCGCGGCGAGCGCTCCCGTCCTTCGCCAAAGCCGCTTGCACCACGGCGTTGACGGTCGACTGCTGGGTTCGGGTTGCGTTCGTCGCCATCGAAACTCTCCCCCTGTCGATAACGTTCCTGCCGCCCGATGGGGTTCGGACTCCTTCTAGTGTAAGGACCGCCTGCGGCTTCGCCTAAGCACCGTAGTACATCCGGGGGATTGGCCTGGCGGTCAGCTTTCGAGTCAACTGGAACTCAGGACCTATGCCTCTGGCCGCCGGGCTTCGCCCCTTCGGCTTCGCTCAGGGCAGGCTCTGGCGGGACAGCCGAGGCGGCTATCGCTACATGTTTCTCTTAGCGCGAATTCGTTTCCTTCATCAGCTTGAGCAGCTCTTCGCGGCGCGCCCGGTAGAGCGTGCGTTCGGGATCGAGCCGGGCAGCCGTCTCCAGCTCCGAAAGCGCTTCTTCGTACCGGTCCATGCTCATCAGGCAGGCCGCCAGCGAGTAGTGATTGTCCGCCGAGGCATTCACCCGCAGCGCCTCGCGGAATTCCTTCTCCGCCGCATGCAGTTCTTGCTGCTGAAACAGGAGCGTCCCCAGCAGGTGGTGCGCAATGTCAGAGTCGGGATTCAGAGAAACCGCCAGGCGCAGTTCGCGCAACGCCTCATCCGGCTTGTTATCGAGCAGCAGGGCCTGCCCGAGGATGCGGTGCTCCGTCGACCCCGTCGGATTCTGCTGCAGCGCCAGCCGCAGTTCGTCCACCGCCGCATCATAGTTCTTCTTCGCCATGTAGGCGCTGGCCAGGCACGCGTGCCCCTGCTGCCACTCTGGATGCTCGCGGTAAAGGGCGTGCAATTCCTCAATGGCCGAGTCGAAGTTTCCCTGATCGCAAAAGGTGTTGCCCAGATTGTTGCGGATGGACGCCTCTCCGGGTGCAATTCGCTTGGCCTCGCGATATTCCGCGACGGCCTGCGTGAGGTTGCCCTCTTCGTGCAGAATCAATCCCAGGTTGGCATGAGCCTCCCAAAACGCGGGCCTCAGGTGAATCGCCTTCTCATAGGCGGCTTTGGCCATGGGCAGATTTCCGTCCGCATGCATGGCAATGCCCATGTCGTAATAGGTGTCGGCGTTGTCACGATCGCGGGCCAGCGACTCGGCATAGGCATGGACCGCAGCCCGATACTGACCACTCGAGTACAACCCAAGCCCCAGGAATTGATAGGCCTCGGCGTTTTGCGGATCGAGGCTGAGCGCGGTCCGCGCCTCGGCAATCGCATTCTGCCCGTCGTCCATGCGATAAAAAAGGTAAGCTAAGGCTCCGTGGTTCTCGGGAAGATCGGGCATGATTTGCGTAGCCTGGGTGAGTTCGTCGAACGCATCGTCCCATTTCTCCTGCTGGCGGTACATCACGCCGAGAGCAAAATGCAGCGCGGAATTTTGCGCGTCAGCAGCCAGCACCTCGCGAATGTCGGCCTCGGCCTCGTGGAAGCGCTGCTGGCGAGCTTCGGCCGCAGCCTTCAGCAGACCTTCTGTAACGGGGGCGCCCACCCGTGCGGACTGGGCATTCCCCGAACTTAGGACGCTCATCAAATCTTGATTGGCTCCCGCAGACTCCATTTGACGGAGTTCGTTCCTCGTCGGCAAAGTTGCCAGACCCCGCTCCGTGACCAGGCGGGCGAGCCGGCTGCTGGGTACTCCGCCAATCAGCCAGCCGGCCAGCTGCGTCGTGTTTACGGGCTGCGCGTTTACAAGCTGAGCACTTGAGGGCTGAGTATCGGCCGGTCGAATGCCGGTGGAACGCGCGGCCGAGGCGGTCGCCAGACTTAATAGCAATAAGGATAGTAAAACCTTTACTCTCACCGGACTCCCCAACGCGTGGATTGGCTTGCTGGTGGCGGCTTTTGAGGACAACTGCCTTCAGAAACCCCTTCAGAAACATAGCCCCCGGAAGGACCTGCGGGTAAGGTCACGGAGGTAACTGGCCGGTTGGCCGTATCCGCAAGTGGCTGCTTGAGCGCGCGGCGTCATGGACGTGATTGGGATCACATTTGACCGTGGCAGGGTTCACCGAACCTCACCCGGCCTGCAGTAAGATTAGACAAGGCTATAGATGATCCAGGCCTTAGGTCCTCCTGACCTTCCCCCGGGACGTCCAATAGCGTATGATTTGAAATTGTGGTCTTGTGCCTTGGAGGCTCAGATGTTTGAAGGTCTATTTCAACCGATGCACCTGCTGGTGATCTTCTTTATTGCTTTGCTGGTCTTCGGTCCCAAGAAATTGCCTGAACTCGGCAAAGGTCTGGGCGAGGGGATTCGTGCCCTGAAAGACGGCATGAAGGATACTCCTCCAGCGCAGGCTCCGACCGATCAGAGCAAGAAGACTGAAACCAAGAACTGACTCAGTCCCCGTTTTAAAGAGCGACGCGGTCAGGTCCTCCGGCAGCAGTCTCCGCTTCTTCGTCGCTGTAGTATCCCTATTTCTGTTCTAAAGTAATTCCGGGCTCCCAAAATAGTTTTTCATTCAAAAGACTCTGCAATCTGGAGGTAGGTCGTGTTGCGTAGATTTGAACTGTTCACCCTCATTGTGCTTCTTTCACTCTCGTCGGCGGTGTTCGCGGACCAGGTCACGCTGAAAAATGGGGACCGCCTGACCGGCACCGTCGTGAAGTCCGACGGCAAAACGCTGGTGTTGCACACCGACGCCGCGGGAGATGTCACCATCCAGTTCGCGGCTATTCAGGAAATCAAGACTGATCAGGTATTGCACGTCAGCCTGAAGGGCGGAAAGACCGCGGTCGGTCTCGTCACCACCACCGACGGCAAGCTTGAGATCGCCACCAAGACAGCAGGCACCGTAGAAGCGCCCAAAGAGGACGTAACTTTAATCCGCAACGACGCCGAGCAAACGGCCTACGACAAGTCGCTGCATCCCGGACTCAGGCACGGCTGGAATGGCGGCGCCAATGTGGGCTTCTCGATCGCGCGGGGAAACAGCCAGTCGGAAAATCTGGCGCTCGCTTTCAACGCGGTGCATCCCACGCTCAACGACAAGATCACGCTCTACGCCAGCTCCATCTTCACCAAGAACGACCTGCCCGCTCCCGGCCTGGTCGCCGCCAACCTGCAACAGGGCGGACTCCGCTACGACCGCAATGTCAATCCGCGGCTGTTCGTATTCGTGGGCGCCGATTTCATGAGCAACGCACTGCAGTTCCTCGACTTGCGTGCCGCCTATAGTGGAGGGTTCGGTTACCACGCCATCAAGTCGGACAACACCACGTTGAACTTCCTGGGCGGCATCAACTACACCCACGAAACCTATTCCAACGGGCCCGTGAATACCCCGGTCACGATTCCCCCAACCTACCAATCCTACGGCGTAACCCACAAATTCGCCGCTCTCAACCTGGGGGAAGAACTGAACTACAAACTGGGCAAGACCACGGTGGTCACCGAGAATGTCTATTTCTATCCCAATCTGCAGCAGACGGGAGAATACCGGGCAAACCTCAACCTCGGCACCGTCACCAAAATCAACAAGTGGCTGGGCTGGCAAAACCAGTTTGGCGACATCTACGTCTCCAACCCGCCGACCGGCTCCAAGAACAACGACCTCATCCTCACCACCGGCCTGAATTTCTCGTTCACACACTAAAGCGCCGGGTGCCCCACCCTTGTCGCGCTTTTTGGCGACAGGGTGGGGATTTTGACCTTCACGCCGGGTGCCGGGTGCCCCATCCTAACGTCGCGCCTTTTGCGACGTTAGGGTGGGGATTCTGACTTCCCCGGGGGCCTCTGCTTTTCCGCCCACAAAGAATTCCACAGCCCAAATGTGACATCCAACCTTGACCCTGAAGTGCAAAGAGCAGATCATGGTCAAGGCGGAGGCGCTAAACACAGCCACTGTGAAAGAATTCGCAACTCATTTGTTTTCAAGATTTTGACCTCTAACTCCTAGAGGCTCAAGATTTTGCAGAGCATCTTTGCAAACCCCGCGCCCATCAAGGCCTTCACAGGGTGGGGGGGAGGGGGGGTACCCCCCAACACGCAATTTTTCCCAAAACAAAACCGCGTCAGAATGCCCAATTGAACGCCTCGGCTCAAGAATATTTCGCGGCAGATTTCCACAACGATCGACGCTAGGAATTCCCGCCAAAGAAAAAAGCCGCCCAGGCAATGAGCGGCCTTTTACTCTGCCAGTATTCCAATTCGGGTTGAGGTGCGGAATCGCTCCAGCACTGCCGGTTTTCAATCAGCAATCATCCAATCATCAATCGACAATTGTCCTCAGTCGATCCCGTGAATTCTCATGCTGACCAGCTTGTCGATGCTGAGGTCATGAATTCCCCGCGCGCGCATGTCGCTGATGTATTCCGGCGTCACGTTGTGAATGCGCATGGCAATCAATTCGTCCGGATCAGGATGAGAGAATCCGAGTCCTTGCACCTTCTGGATGAACTCCGGCGAAACACCGTGAATGCGAAATGCGATCAGCTTCTCGAGGTCAACGTGGTCGTAGCCACGCTGTTTGAGCTCCGCCATCCATTCCGGAGTCGCGCCGTGAATGCGCATCGCGATCAACGTGTCTTCATCCGGCGAATAGCCAGCCTCGTGAAGGCTATGCACCATCTGCGGCGTCACGCCGTGGATGCGGAACGCGACCAATTTGTCGGCGTCGGAGACCTTCAATCCTTCGGCCCGCAGCGCCTCGATGAACTCTGAGTCCACGCGGAAGATGCGGAAGGCGATCAGTTTGTCAGCGTCGAGATTGCTGAGATGCTCGTTCCTCATCTGCTTCGCGAATTCCAGGCTGACGTCCTGCACCGCCATGCTGAACTGCTTGTCTTCATCGACGGTGAAACCGAGCTCGCGCGGATAATTCGGATCCGGCTGAAAGTGGAAAAGCCCCGCACCCTCGCCGTTATTGAGGAAACCTTCGCACTCAATCTTGCCCGCGTCGCGTGTAATGGTGAAGTGAACGTCCTGACGACCGGGTTTCGAGAAGTCCACGCCCACAAACAAACTCGCGGCCCAGTCCGACTGGTGGCTGGAAGTCCCGCCATGATGGTGCTCGATCAGCGAAAACTCGACTTTGCCCGCAGCCTCGGACTTGCTGATCGTCCAATCCCCGCTGCGTACCTCCGCAGCTCGATTCTTGACCACGAACAAAACCACGCAGGATGCGAACACCAAATAGGCAAGAGTCCGGCGCATTCTCATAAATCATCTCCTTATCTGCTCATGTGGCTAATCTGCTCGTGTGGCTAATCTGCTCATGTGGCGACGGCCGCCTCGGCCGTCCAAGCGTGGGCAAAGCCCCGCGCCAAACACCACAACTCTAGAGATCAGCCTTCGAATCCAGAATCCCCAACTGCCGCAGCTGAATCAGTTTCTGCAGCGTCAGATCCTTGAAGCCGTGCTGCTTGGCCCGCTCGATGAATTCAGGCGTAATATCCTGCACTTTGGCGCCGATGATGTCGCTGATGTCGACCTTGAATCCCGCCGATTGCAGCGCCTTGATGTATTCGGGCGTGACGTCTTGCACCCGCAGGCCAATCAGTTCGCTGGCAGACGGCTTGAGTCCGAGAGCCTGGATGCCGCGCACGTACTCAGGAGTCACGTCCTGCACCTTCATGCCGATCACATCATCGGTCCGAAGCTCAATCCCCAGGTCGTGCATGGCCTTCAGGTACGCTGGCGTAACGTCCTGCACCTTCATCCCGATCACTTGATTTGCGTTTACCGTCAGGCCAGCGGCGCGAATCTCTCGAACGTATTCGGGAGTTATATCCTGCACTTTCATCCCGATAAGCGTGTTCACGTCGGGCTCAAGGCCGGCTGCTTTGATGCCGCGGTAATATGCTCCGTCTGCGCCCTGAACCTTGAGCGCAATGAGTTGGTTCTGATCGGGATTGAGCCCGGAGTCGCGCAGTCCGCGCACGTACTCTGGGGTGATGTCCTGCACGCGCATCGCAACCAACGCCTCCGCGTCAGGATGCAAGCCTTGATCACGAAGCTCTTTGACATACTCCGGCGTGACATCTTGAATCTTCAGAGCAATCAACTGATCGACCGTTAGGTCGGTGAGACCCGCAGCCTTCATGGCGTCGATGTACGAAGATGCCGACGACGCGGTCGTTGACGGTTCACTGTTTTGGGGATGAGCAGGCGACGGCTTTGCGGCTGCGCTGCTTCGTGAGGCAGGCTGAGCTGAGGAACTGGCCGTGGGTTTGGCGGTCGCTTGCCACATTGCAACCGCGTGCGTCGACTGTGGATGCGCGACACCCAGCAGCGCATTTCCTGCGACGAGAGCCGCAGCCAGACACAGCAAGCTCCCGGTCAGGCCGATGCCGCGCATTCCCGCTCCGAGCGTCTTCAGGCCGAGCACGCGAACGATGCGATCGGTGAGCGGACCGCGATTCGCGGCCATGGCAAAGACCGGCGCGCTGCGCCATTCTTCCATCAGGGTGAGAGCGCGCGCATACTCCACGGCGTTGCCGCAGAGAGCGACTGCCATGTCGTCGCAGCAGTGCTCGCGTTCGGCGCGTATCCGTTTATTCAGCCACCACACCGCGGGATGGTAGAACAGCAGCGTCTCCACGCACACCTGAAAGACATTCACAAAAGGATCGAGGCGCTGGATGTGCGCCAGTTCGTGGGCGATCACCAGTTCAAGCTGTTCCTCGGAAAGGCCGGTAAGGGCGGTCGCAGGCAGGAACACGACGGGTCGAAACCATCCGATGACGGCTGGCGCCTGCAGCCACTTGCATTCGCAGTAAGCAATCGCGCGATCCAGGCCAAGCTGATCTTGCAGCCTGCGGCAGATCTCGAGCACTCGGGTGCCGACCACGGTGGACCGTCTGCGGCGTTCGCGCTCCAGCAGCAGGAAGCCGCCCGCAGAACGAAGACTGAAGAAAGCGACGCCGAGCAGCCAAGCCTCGACCAGCCACGGCAGAGCATCGAGCGAAGGCGAGATGGCGGATCGTGCGAAAGAAGATCGTTGCGCCGAGCCACTCGCCGCGTCTCTGTCCCTCGCAGTTGTCCAGGCCGCGGCGAGCGGTGACGACTTCGCAGCATCTGCCACACTGGAATGCTGCTGCGAATAGAAGAAGAAAGTCGCCAGCGGAGCCAGCAGCATCAGCAGGAGCGCTCCCACTCCTAACAAATAGCGCGTGGAGGCGCGACGGCACAGCGCCATCGCAGCCCCGGCCAGAGCCGCGAGCGCGGTTCCCTGCCAGAGGAAATGCAACAGCGCCCACCCTAGAGATTGCATTGCGCTGGGGGAGAACCAATTTATGAGAGCGGTCATTTGCGGCTCCTTTCATATTCATCAAGCAAATGGCGCAGTTCTTCGATTTCTTCCGGCGAGGACTTGCGCCCGGCGAGCGCGTGCATCATGAGCTGACTCGCTGAACCCTCGAACACTCGCTGCAACATGTCTCCGGCCAGCTGGCGCTTGGTTTGTTCGGCTGGAAGGCATGCTTCATAGACGTGCGCGCGCTGGGTTTCGTTTCGGCGCACGGTGCCTTTTGTGGTCATGATCTGGAGAAGCTTCAGCACGGTGGTGTAGCCGAGCTCTTTCTTTTCGCTGAGAGATTCGTGCACTTCGCGGACTGTCGAAGGCCCGCGGGTCCAGAGCACGCGGAGAATTTCCAGTTCCGAAGCGGTGGGTTTGTGCGGAGGCTGCTTCATGGAGAAGGAACATACTACGAAGATGTTCGTAGTGTCAACGAAAATCTTCGTAGGTTCGAAAATATTTGTCTCCGTCGTCCTGCCGGGTCCTCCTCGATTCCGCCGGGCTTCGCCCCTTCGACTACGCTCAGGGCAGGCTCTGGGGGGACAGCCGAGAGCCTGCCCTGAGCCTGTCGAAGGGTGGCTGTCTCGACATGAGCCTTGCCGCTCATCCTAGTCGGTTTTTACTATTGCGCTGCCGTTCCCGTCTGCTACCTTATGCTTCCAACCGGGGATCCGATCTGAATTCCATCGTTTAGCAGAAAGAGGTTTGAAACATGAATATTCACAAAGCAGCAAGTGTAGCGATTACCGTCTGCCTATTCGCCGCCCTGCTTTACGCTGGGGGCGATGCCGGGAAGTCCGTCTCGGTGAACGGCTATGTTCTGGACTCCGCTTGCGCGTTTACCAAGGGCTTGCAGAAACCGATCAGCGCACAGTGCGCCCAGGCGTGCGCTAAAGCAGGATCGCCGTTGGTCATTCTGGCAGACAACGGGACGATCTATTGGCCGATCGCCGACACCACCCCATCCGCGGGTCAAAATGAAAAGTTGCTACCCTTTGCCGGACAGAGAGTCACGGCTAGCGGCAAGGTATACGCGCGCGGCGGGTCGACCGCGATTGTGATCGAAAAGATTGCAGCCGAGACCGCGCAGAAATAGGCGCGCCACTTTAGCTTGGGGGAGCGCGCTTCGGCGTGCTTCCCAGCTTCGCAACCCATGGCTCGCCACGCTCCGCCAGGGCTTCGCCCTGGCAGGACAGTCGAGAGCTTGCCCTGCGCCTGTCGAAACGCGGCTGTTTCTAGATGCGTCTGCCCTGCTTGTGTGACACCTTGGCGCTCTTAGCCTTCGGGTTGAGGCGCCATCGGTTTTTTGGGGGCCCATTTGTGGACGTTCTCGATCAAAAGGAAAAGTGTCATCCCTGTCCCGATTGATTCCAGACGTGGGTGCGAGTATGTTGGTCTGTCCAAGGTATCCGGTTGGGAGAACTCAGGAGATCGCCCATGCTGAAACGATTTACTGTTTGGATTTTTCTGGTTGCTGGTTTGGTAACGCTCTCGTTCGCCGGGGATGAAACTCAGAACGTTTGCAAGGGGGATGCCGACAAGTGGCAACAGCTTTTTAACGGCAAAGATCTGACCGGGTGGAAGCATGTGGGCCCGGGCGGGGACACCGTGGAAGACGGATTGATCCATACCCACGGCGGCATGGGCTTGCTCTACTGGACGGGCGGAAAAATCGGCGATTGCCAGATTCACGTGGTGTACAAAATGCGCGACGAGAACGACAATTCCGGCGTGTTTATCCGCATTCCCGTGGAGCCTCGCGAAGAGTGGATGCCGGTGCACTACGGCTTTGAGGTGCAGATCGACAATCACCCTGAGACTTCGGGCGAGGATGAGTATCACGAGACCGCAATGCTGTATTCGCTGACGAAGCCACTCGTCAAGAAGGCGTGGAAACCTGGGCCGGAGTGGAACACCATGGACATCACGCTGGATGGACCGCGCACCATCGTCGTGCTGAATGGGGTGAAGGTCACGGACTATAAAGATGGCGATCCGGTACCGGAGCGGAAGTTTGATTTTGAACCGCAGCGGGGACCGCGGCCGAACTTCGGCTACATGGGATTGCAGAATCATAGCGACAACGACATCGTATTTTTCAAGGAAGTGGCCATTAAGCCGCTGAAGAAGTAGTCAAGCAGGTCGCAGTTCAAATCACTCGGAGGGATTGGCATGAAACGGATTGTTTCGCGACGCGCATTCTTGCAAGGAAGTGCGGCGGCTGCCGCGGGCGGCCTGCTGGTTTCAAAGACTATTCGACTGGAAGCTCTGCCATTGCCGCGCGCCGTGGCGCCCAGCGATCGGGTTCGCTTTGGCATGATCGGGATCGGCATGCAGGGGTCCGGTTTGCTGGGCGGGGCGATTACGCTTCCGGGGGTGGAGTGCGTTGCGGCCGCCGATCTGTATGACGGGCGGCACACTCTGGCCAGGGAAATCACGGGCAACAAGAATCTGCCAACCACCCGTCATTATCAGGAACTGCTGGATCGCAAGGACATCGACTGCATCGTGGCTGCGGTACCCGATCACTGGCACCGTCGCGTCGTGGTCGACGCCTGCAACGCGGGCAAGGATATTTATTGCGAGAAGCCGATGTCGCACAACGTAGCCGACGGACTGGCCATGGTGGAGGCGGCTCAGAAGAATAATCGCGTCGTGCAGATTGGCTCGCAGCGCGTAAGTTCCGTGCTGTGCGCCAAAGCGAATGAACTCTACAAAGGCGGGGCGATTGGCGACGTCGAAATGGTGGAACTGACGCTGGGACGGAACGATCCCACGGGCGCATGGGAGTATCCGCCTCCGACCGATCTTTCTCCGGAAACGCTGGACTGGGACACGTGGCTCAATGACGCTCCCAAGGTTCCGTTCAACAAGTTTCATTTCGCGCGTTGGCGCTGCTGGCGCGCCTACGGCACCGGCGTGGCCGGCGACCTGATGGTACATCTCATCAGCGGAATGCTGGTCACGCTGGGGTGGAACGAAATTCCTCGCTCGGCGACGGCCATGGGTAGCATCGTTCGCTTTCCCGATGGCCGCGACATGCCCGATTTTCACACGGTGCTCTTCGACTATCACAGCATTCCGGTTTATGTGCGCCTCGATCTGGGCTGCGAAACGCCGGAACTGGCGCGGTTCATGGGGCCGAAGGGGCTTCTCGAAGCCGGCGAGTACGAGCTGCGGCATTCTCCGCAACCCGGCGTAGACCTGGATCCAAGTTACTACAGCTTCAGCTTCCCGGCGAAAATGCGCGAGGAGTACGTGAAGCAGTGGCACGCGGAACACGATCCACAACTCGGCAAAGAACCCGTCCACGAAGACGTCGTGTATAAGGGCCACGACTGGGACGACGTGCGCCCGCACCTGCAGAACTTCTTCTCGGCGGTGAAGTCGCGCAAGCCGGTAACCGAGGATGCGGTCTTCGGAAACAACGCTGCCGTCGCCTGCCACATGGCGAACGAATCGTATTTCCGGCAAAAACCGGTCACCTGGGATGCGGCGTCGAAAACCATCAAGTCCTAAGACTGTTGAGGAAAGTACGTTGAGAAAAGTACGCGGAGAAAAGTACGCGGAGGAAGCATGCGTCGTGATCGTTTCGCCGGGCAGAACCGGAAGATCATTCCGGTTCTTCTCGGCTTTCTGGCACTGAGCGCGTTTGCGATTGCGCAGGATCTGCCGCCAGGCAAGCCGGAGTCGCTCGGCTTATCGTCCGAGCGACTGGAGCGCATCGGCGCCGCGGTGCAGCACGACATCGACGACAAGCGCGTTGCTGGAGCAGTCACCCTGGTCATACGGCACGGTCACGTTGCCTGGTTCAAATCGCAAGGCACGATGGACCGCGAAGCCGGCAAGCCGATGCGGCCGGACGCGATGTTTCGCATCTGCTCCATGACCAAGCCCATTACCAGCGTAGCCGTGATGATGCTTTACGAAGAAGGGCGATTCCTGCTCGAAGACCCAGTGTCGAAATACCTGCCCGAATTCAAGAATCCGAAGGTGCTGGTGAAACCCGCTTCCGGCGACCCTTACACGATTCCGGCCACGAAAGAAATTACGATTCGCGACCTGCTGCGCCACTCGTCGGGGATTACCTACAACTGGAATGATGACCTCGGCCCCATGTATGACACCGCTGGGGTAGCAAGCGGCCTGCTTCAGTATGACGGCACGATTGGGGACAGCGTGAAGCACCTGGCGGGCCTTCCACTGCTGTTCAATCCCGGAGACCGTTTTGAATACAGCCTGGGCGTCGACGTGCTGGGGCGTCTCGTGGAAGTTGTCTCCGGCAAACCGCTGGACGAATTTTTCCGCACCCGCATCTTCGAACCATTGGGCATGAAGGACACGTATTTCTTTCCGCCCGAAAACAAGCTCGACCGCCTTGCCACCGCCTACACATACTATCCGGACAAAGGGTTGAACCGCTTTCCCGATACTCCGATCAAGGAAGGGAGTCTTGTCTATTCCGCGGACTACGTTTCTCGTGGCCCGAAGAAATTGTTTTCCGGCGGCGCCGGCCTGGTTTCCACAGCGATGGACTACGCTCGTTTCTGCCAGATGATGCTCGACGGCGGCAAGTCCGGCAACACACGTCTGCTCAGCCGCAAAACGGTCGAACTCATGACGCAGGATCAACTGGGAAAGATCGGCCCGGAACAGGGCTTCGGGCTCGGCTTCGGAGTGGAAGGCGTTAAAGGTCCGCTCACAGAACTCGGGTCGCCCGGCGAGTACAACTGGGGAGGATTCTTCTACACGGGATTCACAATCGATCCGAAAGAGCAGATGATCGTCATCTTCATGGCGCAATTGCATCCGACGGGCGGTTTGGCGCTGGACCGCGAGGTCAACGTGCTCGCGTATCAGGCGATTGTCGACTGACGAGCAACCGACGCGGCGAGGCCCCGGGACTTCAACCGGCTTATCGGCAGGTATATCATTCTGTAAGCCGCTCACAACGCCACGCGTACTCCTCGAACCGGAGATAGGAATGGCTACCATTCGTCTCACCGTAAACGGAAGACCTTACACGCTTGACACCGACCCTCAAGCCACCCTGCTTAGCGTTTTGCGCGAGCAATTCGATCTGACCGGCAGCAAGTACGGTTGCGGGGAGGGTCAATGTGGGGCCTGCACCGTTTTGATCGACGGAAAGGCGCAGCGCTCGTGCATCACTCGGGTGAGCGCTGTTTCTCAGAAGCAGATTACAACCATAGAAGGCCTCGCCACCGGCGAACATCTGCACCCGGTACAAGAAGCCTTCCTCGAGGCCGGGGCGATGCAGTGCGGATACTGCACGTCAGGGATGATTATGTCGGCGGTCGCGTTGCTCCAGCGAAATCCGTCTCCGAATGAAGGCGAGATCATCAACTTTATGGACGGCAACGTCTGCCGCTGTGGAACTTATCCACGGATCGTAAGTGCGATTCAGAAAGCTGCGAAGGTCGCGGCCGCGGCGTCCGCCGGGAAAGGAGCGGGACGATGAGCGAGAAAACTCATGCGCAAGTTTCGTTGGAGCCCGAGCGCTATGAACTCACGGCTGCGGCTCCGTACCGCTTCGATCTGGATCGCCGGGAATTTTTCAAGTTTCTCGGAGGGGGACTCCTGGTGGTTTCGCTTTTGAAGCCGGCGGCGGTGGCGCAGGAATCGGGCGGGGCAAGGCGGCGAGGCGATTCCCTTCCCAAAGAGATCGATGCCTGGCTTCACATCTCAGAAAGCGGCAAGGTCACCGTCTACACCGGGAAGGCTGAGATGGGACAGAACATCCGGACTTCTCTGAGCCAGGCGGTGGCGGAAGAACTGCACGTACCGATCGAGAAGATCGAGATGGTGATGGGCGACACCCAGCTCACACCGTTCGACATGGGCACGTTCGGGAGCCGCACCACTCCCACGATGAACCTGCAACTCCGCAAAGTTGCTGCGGCGGCGCGCGAGATGATGATCGGTCTGGCGGCTGCTCAATGGCAGACGGATCGTCAGCATCTGGTCGCGGCCGACGGTAAGGTTACGGATCCGCAGAAGAAGCGATCCGTGGAATACGCGGCGCTGACGAAGGGGCAACAGCTCGCCCAGACTGTTATGGCCGACACTCCTCTGATTCCGGCGACGAACTGGAAGGTGGCAGGCCAGTCCGCGCTCAAGGTCGATGGACGTGACTTTGTGACGGGCCGGCATCGCTATCCGTCGGACCAGAAACTGCCCGACATGCTTTACGGCAAGGTGTTGCGGCCGCCATCTTTTGGCGCAACGCTGCTCTCGCTGGACACGCAGAAGGCAGAGCAGATGGGCGCAACGGTGGTGCATGACGGCAACTTTGTGGGCGCCGCCGCGTTGAGCACTGACCTGGCTGCGGCTGCGATTGCGGCCATTCACGCGGAGTGGAAGTCCGAGCCGCAACCTTCCAGCAAAGAGCTGTTCGACTATCTGCGAAAGAACACGGTCGAGGGCAAAGATCCCACCGGGGACGGCGACCGCTACGACGCTGGTGCCGTGGATCAGGCGCTGGGTTCGGCCGATCACCGTCTGCAGCAGACTTACACCGTGTCCTACATCGCGCACACTCCGCTCGAACCTCGCGCTGCGTTGGCGAAGTGGGAGGGCGACAACTTGACGGTGTGGACTGGAACGCAGCGCCCGTTCGGTGTGCGCGGACAACTCGCGGAGGCCTTCCGGATTCCTGAAGACCGAGTCCGGGTGCTGATGCCTGACACGGGATCTGGATATGGCGGCAAGCACACGGGAGAGACGGCGATTGAAGCGGCGAGGCTGGCGCGGGCGGCCAAGCGTCCGGTGAAACTCGTGTGGACCCGGGAAGAGGAGTTTACGTGGGCGTATTTTCGTCCCGCGGGCGTGATCGACGTGACCAGCGGCGTGCGCGGCGATGGGACGATTACTGCCTGGGAGTTCCACAACTACAATTCCGGTTCGGCGGGGATTCGCACGTACTACGAGATTCCGAACCAGCGCATCGTCTTTCACGCGGTCAATTCCCCGCTGCGGCAGGGATCGTACCGTGCTCTGGCCGCCACGGCGAACCATTTCGCGCGCGAGTCGCATATGGACGAAATGGCGCATACGGTGAAGATGGATCCTTTGGAATTCCGCCTGAAGAACCTGAAGGATGAGAGGCTGCGCGCGGTGTTCGAGTCTGCAGCGAAACAGTTTGGCTGGGGCAAGAGCAAGACTGCCGGCCAGGGGTTTGGCATGGGCGGCGGCTACGAAAAGCTGGGGAACATCGCCACCTTTGCTGAAGTCACCGTAGATCGCAAGTCGGGAGAGGTGAAAGTGGTTCGAGTGGTTTCCGCTTTTGAGTGCGGCGCGATCGTGAATCCCGACGGTCTGCGCAATCAAATCGAAGGATCGAATGTCCAAGGATTGGGCGGAGCGCTGTTCGAAGCCATCGAATTCGACAACGGTAAGATTCTGAACGGCAGAATGTCGGAGTATCGCGTGCCGCGCTTCAGCGATGTCCCGGTTCTGGAAACTGTTCTGCTCGACCGCAAGGATATTCCATCCGTGGGCGCGGGAGAGTGCCCGATGATCGGGCTGGCCCCCGCCGTCGCCAATGCTATCTTTGATGCGACCGGCGTGCGCTTGCGCTCATTGCCTTTGGTTCCAAACGGTCTTAATCCAAATGGTCTTAAGACGAGTTGAGTTCATTATTTCCTACGCTGACGCGCTGTTCTTGAGTTGAATAGAAGTCCCACTTAGCAATCGAATTCCTCGGTAGGCCGGAGCACATCATGAGCGACTCTTCGGAGATCAACCGTCGTACATTCTTAGGAAAATCGGCTGCCGTCATCGCAGGGGGAGTAGTCCTGCCACGCACGGCGTTGTCGTACGGAAATATCGTTGGCGCCAACGACCGCATTTCCCTCGGGCACATCGGCATCGGAAGCCGTGGTTGGGACCTGGACTTGATCACCTCCAAGTTGAAGTCCAGCCATCACGTGGAGATGACGGCGGTCTGCGATCTGTGGAAGGTGAACCGCGAGAAAGCCGCCGCTACGAATGCGGGCTATTACGGCAGACCTCCGCGGGCCGTCCAGCATGTTGAAGAACTACTCGCGATGAAGGATGTGGACGGCATATTGATCTCCACGCCCGAGCATTCGCATTCGCCAATTCTGAAAATGGCAGTCGAGGCGGGAAAGGATGCTTATGTCGAAAAGCCGATGGGGAATGTGCTGAGTGAAGCCAAGGCGGCGCGCGACAGAGTGCTGCAGTCCACGACGGTCGTGCAGGTCGGCACCCAACATCGCAGTGAGCCGTATCCGCAAGCGGCGCAGAAAATAGCGCGCAGCGGGGCGCTCGGAGATGTGAGCAAGGTTGAGGTCGAGTGGAACTACCACGGCCCGCGGTGGCGCGGGCGTCGAGAAGTAAAGGAGATTCGCGAGCAGGACACGGATTGGAGCAAGTGGCTTATGACCAAGCCCGCGCGCCCGTTCGATCCGCAGCTATATTTTGAGTTTCGTCTCTATAAGGACTTCTCCAGCGGAATTCCCGATCAGTGGATGAGTCACGGCATCGACCTGGTGCACTGGTTCATGGATGACCATTTCCCAAAGTCCGCAGTCTCTCATGGAGGAGTTTTCGCCTGGCACGACGGCCGTGAGAACGCCGACACATTTCAGACGCTGCTGGAATATCCCAAGGGCTTCCTGGTCAGCTATTCGACCAGCTTCGGCAATGACGCGCCCAGCTTCACGCGCTATATGGGGAAAAACGCGAGTCTGATCAATCATGGCGGCGAAGGCAGCCCGCGCTATCAGGTCATCGAAGAAAAAGGAACGCACGAGGACGACGCCGACATCGATGAGAAAAGGAAGTCCAACTTTGTGTTGCTGCCGGGAGAGACTAAACTTCCGCCCCTGGGGATTGACGATCTGTCTCTGGAACACATGGCGAACTGGTTTGAATGCATGCGTTCGCGCCAGCAGCCCCATGCCACAGTGCACGATGGGTTCGCGCACTCCGTCGCCTGCATGATGGCCGCGCAATCGTACTGGACCGGAAAGAAAGTTTTCTGGGACGCAAAAAGCGAAACGATCACGGAGAGCATGCCGACAAGTGGCTAGTACGGGGTTCAACCGCAGCGGCGGGAAGACGTAGCGAAGCTACGACGGTTACATCGATCCGCACGCCTGCGCGTTGCCTAGGCATTGGCCGACCACGCGCGCGTAATCCGCGATGGCGACTTCCGGGTCGTCGATATCCGGATGCCATAGCTTTTCCCATTCGAAACAGTAGAACCCTCTATAGCCGATCGAACGCAGGGCCTCGATCTGGCGCTGGATAGGGACGTTCCCGCGTCCCGTCAGCACATACTTGCGATCCTCGCCGCTGCCGGTCGAATCTTTCAGATGCGTGTGGCGGATCCATGGGCCTAATTGCTTGACGGTAAATTCCGGATCTTCGTTCGAGGTGGCAAAGGTGTGATGCGCGTCCCACAGCAGACCGACGTGTTCGGAATCGGCAGAGCGCAGTACATCTTTCAGGGTTGCAGAAGCGGTAAAGTGATCGTGAGACTCGATGATCACGGTCACGTTGTGCGGACCCGCGTATTTGCCGAGTTCGCGCAAACCAGCGGCCACTCGCGCTTTCGTCTCTTCGCCGGGCACTGGGCTTTTGTCAGATTCCGCCTTGCCGCCAAACACGCGCACGTACGGCGCTCCGAGCGCGGCCGCCAGATCGATGAAACGGCGCGCATCTGCTAACTCTTTTACTCGCCTGGCAGGGTCTTCCACATACATTTGCGCGGAGCTGCTGACACACGCAATCTGCAACTTGCTGGCACGGATTTCCTGCTTGGTCTGATCAACGCGGTCGGCACCGAAGAGAGGGAGTGCAGGCAGATCCAGCTTTCCTTCAAGACCGCGCAGTTCAATGGCGGAGAATCCGTGCTGCGTAGCAAAATCGAGAATCTTCTTCCACTCCCACGCGGGACAGCCCAGCGTCGAGAAAGCCAGCGGAATCTTGCTCGTTTTCGTTTCTTCCGTAGTAGTTCCGCCCGCTCCAATCTTACCCAGGGCCATCGGCGCCAGTACCGCCGCTGAAAGCATCTGTAGAAATTGCCGTCGGTTATTCATCTGGGTATTCTATGTTAGCGAACGCACCAAACTCGCGGATGGTTGAAGTCGAATAAGAACCAGGGAAGTCGCGCAGATGGCCCCGAGCCACGCGGCTCAACGACCGGGCCTGCCCAATTGACGACCGTTGTGTTGGGATAGTAGTGACTCAAGATTTGCCGGAAATCTGCCCCCGCTTCGGCCATCGCCTTCGCTCCGGACTGGCAAAGTCCTATGCCGTGTCCCTCACCGGTTCCTTCCAGAATCAAGTGGTCGCGATCTGTTTTAACGGCGAAGGTATTACTGGGGATCACATCCCATCCGAGGCGGCGATCAATGTTCAGCCGCGCGGATTCGTCGAAACTATGCAGTCTAACAGCATCCTTAGCCGAGATTCGCCGTGACCATCGCGCCGGGTGAGCGCGGCAATGCTCGCACTCGACCGAGAAATACGGATACGCGGCTGGGGAAAGCCCCAACTCCCCCGGGGTGCGCGTGAGTCCGCTACAACTGCGCGTATACATGGCGGCGATGGGACGCGAATCATACGTGAGCACAAGCCCGCGCGTGGCCGCAGTCGCTCTCGCTGCAGCACTGTTTGGCGGGGGCGGGTTGCGCAGAAACTGGCAGTGCGTGGTGTCGCAGAAATCAAAACCGTGGTGTCGCCCGCGGCTAGCGACGAGGTAGGAACGTGCTGCAACGGCCTGCGCTTTGAGAGCTTCCAGCGGAGTCTCGAGCGTGCTTTCGGCCGCCACCACAGACGCGACGGCGGTTTCACTGTCCATGGTGACAATGGCGGTTAAGCTTCCAGCGGACGTCCTGATTTCGAGCGTGCCGTGGTAGCGCCGCCGAATCTTCTCAGGGATAGCGAGCACGAAGTCGACTGGCTCGCTCTTGCGTCCGTTGACGGTCAGTTTCGCCGCTCGCACAACACGCGCTCCGGCAGTCACGACCACATCGCGATCGGAGATTCGTACGGTCGCTGAATCGATACCGGAACTTTTTTCGAGCACGATGCGTTCTTCGCCAGCATGCACAACCAGCGCGCAGCCGGCAGTTGCACTCAGCGAAAATTGGGTTGGATGAAACAGGCCAAGCACGCCGATTTGAACGTCCGGGACGGATGAGTCACCGGCGGATGAGTCGGCGACACGATCGCTTTGAGCACCCACGATAGAGCAAACCGGGACAAAAACAAGCGCGCCCAGGACGAACAAAAGGAGTGCAACCGGCATCCGCATTGGCATTACTTTCGCTACTCGCATGGACACGCTAATCCTCAATCCGCTAATCCTCGATCTTCTAATTCTCGATCCGGCGCAGCATCTGTCCGGCGGTTTTTGCGGCTTGGGAGCCGGGGACTCCGTGGACCCGGACCATAAGCAAAATCTGCGGACTCTCCGCAGGGGTGAGGACCACGGTGAAGCCGTCGCCGGGCGCGTGCCGGGAGTGGGTGCACGCCGCCGTGCCCGTTTTCACGAGAACGTCGGGCACAGGGAAAGCACGGTGCACTTGAGCCCCAGTTCCGTGCCGCGCCGACAAGGCCATGCCGTCGAGAACCTGGCTTACACCGGGTTGCCGGCTCTGGTGAATCAGTTCAAGGTAAGCGTGAGCCACGCGCAACGGCGAAGTCCGCCAGCGGCCTCCAAGACCGGCGAGTTCCTGCCCGGTCGCTTCAGGACCAGGACGATCGAGTGCGAAGCGATCTGCGGTCGGAGAAACATCGTCCGCAGTCAAGTCTTCGGTCAGCATGCGAAAATACGAATTGCAGGAGTGTGCGATAGCCTCTGTGAGATTGACATCGCCGTGCCCGCTAGGAAGCCAGCATCCAGTGGACGTCCCGCGACAGATATGGCTCGGATATTGATAGTCGTGTTGCTCGCCGTAAGCAACGGCGGTAAAAGGCTTCAACAGCGACCCCATGGGAATGGGCGCGTCAGGATGATCCCAGCGCGAGGCCAGCACGCGGCCCGTCCGAGCATCGATCAGCAGAAAGGAAATGTCACGGCTGGGAAAGTCGTGGTTCAACGCCTCGGCAGCCGACTGAGCAAACAGGGACGAATCGCTATCCCGCTCACTGTTGAGATCCTCTGCGACGAAGGGCCCGGCGCGGCCGCTGGATGCCGACAGCGACAAAACAACCAGGCTCAATATCAGCGCAATGCGTCTTATTGCGACCATTCGTAGGTAACCGTTTGCCGCACCTTGCCTGCATCGCCGCGAACTTCGATTTTTTCCGCGGAGACCGCAGCCAGTGTCGAGCTTAGGCTACCCATGTTACCGGAAAAGAACTGCGGTTCGCGTTCTGATCCGGTTGAGTTAGGCATGGCCACATTGGGCCGGTCGACGAGACCGGCGAAACCGGTGAAGTTGTTGCGTTCTTGCTGGTGATTGAAACCCGCGAGAAGTTGACCGGGCTTGCGATCGGACTTGCGGCTGAAGTTGGACAGCACAGCCTCTAACAATGTCGGCTCGTCGCTGACCAATAAGTATTTGCCGCGGACGGAGGCCGACAGTGGCCACAGGCCATCCAGTTCCTGATACCCGGATTTTTGCTGCCAGCCAACGCCCAGCTGGCTGGCGGTGAGGCCGGGACGGACGAACTCCGTTAGTGCTGACTGAACGCTGGACTCGTTCCAATCGGAAGCCGCTACCAGAATCACGGCTGAATGAGTCCGCACAAAGACGCCTGCTTTGTCGCGTCCGGTCGATTGCACCTGCAGAGAAGCGAGAATAGGAGTTTTATTCAGCAACTCCTGCAACACCGATGTCGATTGTGTCGAGGGGCGCTCGGCCGGGGCCTGGTCGATGCGCGTCTCCAGGTCAGAGCCTCCGCCCTGCTCCCCGGACGTGAGTTGCACCTGCGGCGCCATCTGCGAGGCAGGTTGCGGCCCCAAATGCGGTGCCAGGAGCTTGGTTTCAAGCAGCGCAAAACAGGAATCCGCCGCGGGATTGGCAGCGGCAACATACAGACCCGCGTCGTCCGGAACCAGGCGCGTAAGTTCGGCAGCGGCCGCAAGTCCCTCAGCACTCGCGGCTTCCTCCGGTTCTTTCTTTTTGATCAGCACTCGTTCTTCGCGATACTGACGGCTGGAGCGGAACAGATCTGCCACCGCGGCCGAGTACTGCGAGAGGTCGGTGATGTTCTGCTGCACCCAGTACGTACGGAAATATCCGTTGGGGACAAGCTTCTCCAAGTCGAGCACCATGCGCAGATCGCCCGCCTGCCCCGCCGCGCCCGTCGATTGCGCCCACCACTGCTCGCTCTCGACGGTGCGGTCCTGCTGGCCTGACATCAACTGTAGAGCTCCCGCCATCAGATCTTCACGCGTGGCAAGCAGCAGGTAGTCACCAGAAATCGCAAAGGCCACTTCACGCTTCGACTCAGGATCACGGCGCAAAAAGAAATTCACTCCGCCCGCGCTGCGGGGCTCAAACTTCGCGCGCGTTTGCCATAACGTCGTCTCCATCGCCTTGGCGGAAGGGAGATAAGCGATGTAAAGGAATTGCAGGTTGCCGATGTCGTACACCGCCAGAACGCTGTGTTCGCCGGAAACCTGATTCAGGAAATTCATATCCGGAGGCAGGCCTGCGGCGGCGGCAAACTGGTCGCTGGCTCCCTTCAATCGCAGAAACAGGCGGGAGCGCGAGAAGACCTCATAGCTGTCGCTCTGAATCCAGTGCTGTTTCTGGGGCGAAGAATTCCAGTCGCTCAGCAACGAAGAGAAGTCTTTCGCCTCCAGATAAAGAAGCGGCCCCGCGGGCACATATTTGGAGAGCGGTGCCTTGGCTGGCGCGGCGGCGCGATAGGCGGCCCAACCGATTCCTGCGCACGCGAGGGCGATAAAGAAAACAGTGGCGATGCGTTTCATTGCACGCCTCCTTTGGCAGCGGCGGCTTTGGGTGCGGGCGCAACACGGGCGACCAATCGAGGACGGATCACGCGATCCTGTTCCAAGGCTTCATGCAGTAGCGGCTGTCGAGCCGCATTCTGATGCTGGATTCGCAGGACGCCTCGGGTGTCCGCGATCTTGCGAAGCAGAGTCTTACGAATCGCGGGAGAAGTCTCGATTCTCCGTGCAGCCTGATAGTAAGACAGCGCATCGGAGAAACGGCCGAGCCGGCTCATGGCATCGCCGATCATTTGCGTTACCTCGGCCTGCTGAGCGCGAGAGAGTTTCACAGCTGCAGTAGCTGCGGCGTTCGCCTCGTCGTCGCTTTCCTCTTGCTCGTCGCCTGAGCTGATGATTTGCCCTTCCTCACTCCCAGCTTCAGCAACATCGTTGCGCAGGAACTGCGTCTGGAACAGCGGCTCCAGTACTCCGATCGCGTATTCATTCGAGTTCGCGGCAGCCGCAGCCTGGAACAAAGGCACGCGAGCCTCGTCGCGGCGTGGAAAATCGATGACACAATGACTCAGAAGCTGAATCTTCGTTTGTGAGTCAGCCACGTTCTGTGCGGCCTTCACGCGGGCCGTGTAGAAGTAGAACTTGTCGGCCGACGCGGCCGTGATTGCTGCAGGGCTGCCGGCGAGCAGGTTCAATTCTCCGCTGCCTAGATCGGAGTGCGTTCGTCCGGCAAGCGCAGCTGCAGCCTTGATTCGCAAATCGTACGAGGCGTTTGGCCCGGCGGCAACGGAGGCGAGCGCGTCCTGAGCGGAGACGGCCTCCTTGTTGGCGGCGAGTTTAGCTTTGGCGAGGCGCAAACGGTACGAAGGATCCCACGGTGCTGATTTCACAAGCTGATCGAGAAACTCGATGGCCTCGGCGTTATGCCCGGTCTTCTCCAGCAGCGCGGCCGCGGGATCGAGATTCTCGAATGGATTCCCGACAGCGACTACAAGGCGATGCAACAGATCGAGAGCGCCCGCGGTGTCGGCCGAGGCGAGGCGGATCTCGGCGAGGCCGAGGAAGTTAGCGGCCACAAGTTGGTGCTCTTCGATCTCGCGGGCAAAGACCAATTCAAGAATCTTGCGCGCGGACTGCTTATCGCCCGCCTCAAACAGACGGCGCGCGGCGGTCCGGAGAGTCTCCGCAGCAGGCTCTCTTTGCGGCTGCGCGCGATACGCGGCCAGCTTTGCGTCCAGGGCTCCGAGCTGGGCGGCGACCTGCAGATCGAGCGGGACGAGTGTGGCAGCCTGCGCGCTGCGAGTTTCCTCCGGCAGCGCAGCAATCGCCGCCGCCGCGGACGCATACTGTTTCGTGCGGACTAAATACTGGACCCATCGCACCTGCCAGGAACTCAGGTCCTGTTCGGCGTATTGTCGCTCCAAACCAGTAAGTTTTCTGACGGCATTCTCCTTGGACTCCAGAATGCGTTGGTAGATCGGCGCGCGTTGCGCGAGCGGAATCCAGGAAGCGTCGGCGATATCGGCGAGAATAGCCGGCGGATCATGCGCCACAGAAGAAAGATCCAGCAGCCATGCTGTCGCTGCGGCCGGATCACCCGCAGCTGCGTAAACGGAGTGCAGCAGCGCGTTCGAGCGGTAGTTCCCATTGTGACGAAGATAAGTACGGAGGATGGCATCGGCATCGGGCTTTAGTTCGGCAAACAGGTGGCGCGCGGCCAGTTGGTCGCAGGTGCGTCCAAAGTCTGCCCAGAAACTTTCCGCGAGGTGCCCGCCATTGAGCTGGTCAGACAGCACCGCGAAAGCCTGCTTCCATTGCGCCAGGGCCGCGGCATGATCGCCCTGCTTGTAGTAGGCCACCGCGAGACTGTCATACACATCCGTCCGATTGGGCGAGAGCTCGAGCGCGTGCTGGTAGTCAGCAATCGCGTGCTTGGTGTCGCCAGCGCCGGAGTAGTAGTCAGCGAGAGTCAGGTATCCGGAAGCGCTCGCGGGACTCTCCTCGAGAATGGCGGGGAGGAAATCCTCTGGGTCACCCAGTTTCGCCGTACCCAGGTACTCGCCATAACGGGATCCATAGTAGAACCAGGTGTTACCCGCGAGCTGGTGGGCGCGATCGACTGGCCGCGCGAGGCGCACGCCGATCGGGTCGTCGCCGAGTGCGCCGAGAAATGCATCATTCACCTGCGGCGTTGGCTCTGCGAAATACAGCCCGACGAGCGCGTTGTACGCCTTGCTCCAAACCGGCGGGCGAGCCTGGCCCCGCGCCTGCACCACTGCACGGGACAGTTCCGCGCTGCCATGGGCGACTACGTAGTTCGCGGCCCGCTCGCCCGACGGCGTAGGCCATGCCGAAGCGATGTGCACGAGATCCTGCGCCTGCCGCGCAAGCAGTAACTGAAAATACCGCTGCTCCCGGTTAACGTCGAGAGCATTCATGGGAAACACGCTGGAGAGCAAGCGCAGTTCGTTCGGCTCGTCACCGGCTGAACGGTAAGCATCGGCCGCCGCGAGCAAAGGCGTGGATCGCTGGTTCGAAGATACAGCTCGCGCGAATTGCTCCATCTGCGAGGCGAGTTCCGCGAAGCGGCCACGACGCCGCTGCAGGTCGATCAAGGGCTGAGTGTTGGTGTAGGAGTTTGGCGTCCCGGCGCGCTGCATCATCCACTCAAAACGCCAGTGGGCTTCCTGGTCGGCGAGAGCTGCGCTCACTGCCAACGGAATCGCGAAACTCCCTACATCGTCCAATGTCATGCCGCTGCGTTTCGATTCGGCGAAGTGGGCGAACGCCAACCGCTCCTCGGGCGTGAAATAGGTGTTCACCGCGCTTCCCATTTCCTGCAGAGCACTCGCCATGCCGGTGCGCGCCGTCTCGATCCGGGCGCGGCGAGTATTCTCACGCCACTGGGCATCGGTCATACCGGTGATTCCCTGCTTCTCCATCTGTTCTTTGAGAACGGGCAGGTTGTCTGCGGATTCGTCGAGAGCCTTCTGCAAGGTCACGAAGGCCTGCTCATGCTGGCGCAAACGAGTCATGATGCGGACGTAGCCCTTGGCACCGGCGTGCTGCTCGGCGTCAGCCAGCAAATCTGGACCGGCCTTGGACACACCGTGCTCGGCGAAGGCACGCGCCTGCTGCAGCATTCCCCAGCTCTCGAGACGGCGCGCCACTTCGAAATAATTCCCCGCATTGTCCGGGCGGCCGTCGATCAGCGCCGCCTGCAACGCCGCGACAACTTCTTTCGTCTTCCCCTGGCGGGCGCGAACGGCGGCAACTTTCTCCATCCATTGCGGGTCTTTGTAAGCCAGTTGATATATGTGTTCGTAATCGGCGGCCGCCTCGTCAAAGCGCATCAGGCGCTCTTCCAGCCCGGCACGCGCGGTGTAGAGGTCGGCGCGGTCAGGACGAATGGCGATCGCCTTGGCATAGGTATCGATGGCGGCCGGGTAGTTCTCCAGATTTGTCTGGGTGCGCGCCAGCACCATCGACCAGCGATAGTCGCGCGGAGACTGAGCCACGGTCTTGGCGTAGAAATCGACCAGTTGCTGCTGCCGCTGGTAGCGCAGCGCATACAGAGCGGCTTCTGTGACCAACGCGTCGTCCTCGGGAAAGTTGTTGATCAGTTCGATGTACTGATCCACCGCGCCTGAATAGTTATTCATGCGGGTGAGTGCGGGAATGAGGCCACGGCGCAACGTGGCGATCTGCGCCTTGCGCACATCGGCGGTAAGCGGCGCGCTGCGAAACATCGCAATCTTCTCGAGATAAAACTGCTCCAGACCGCGATCATCGCCTGACTGAGCGTAGGTGTCAGCCACAGCGGCAAGATATTCCCCGTTGTAAGGAGAATCTTTCAACAAGCCAGCGAGAAGGTCCCGCGCCTGCTGGAATTGCTTCGCGTCGGTCGATTTGCGCGCGGCTTCGTAGGTGAACTGCGAGCTCAGGGCAGGATAAGCATCTTTCGCGGCCTGCAGCAGAACCGAAATGGCCTGCGGTTGCATCTTCATACGCCAGTAGAAATCGACGGTCGAGCGCACCACGCCCAGGATTTTAGGATTCTCATGGTAAAGCGCCTCGACGTTCTTCTGCGCCGCCGAAAAATCCTTGCGGCTCTCATACAGCTGGATCAGAGCATAGCGCAGTTGCAGACGAGTGATCGGGTCGGTGGTCAGGGCGGCCTGCCTCTCCAGCGCATGCTGGCGGACCGTTTCAAGCGACTTCTGCTGCGCCAGAGTTTCGATTTCCTCAGCCTGCTCGATGGACGTAGTCTTGTTGGCGAGGGAATCGAGAAAGGCTTCCATTTCCGGCTTGCGGTTCTGCGTCTCCAGCACCTTCACGCGCAAATCCACCGACGTCATCGCTGCATTGGGGCCCACGATCTTGGCGGTGCTCTGATCCACAAGATCGCGGAACTTGGGGCGGCGGGCCAGTTGCAGCAAGCGGAGTTCCGACGACGACTCCGGCGCACCGAGGGCACCTTTCACGTACTCGTCGATGGCGTGTGGATAATCTCGCTGGTTTTCGTAGATCGCGCCGGCTTCATAGGAATAGAGACTCGCATTCGCGAGATGATCGCGCCCCTTGCTTAGCAGCCTGAGAGCATTCTCGAAATCGAAATAGTCCCAGTAGATCGTAGCCACTTCGAGATATCCACCGGGCTGGCCGGGCGCAACCTGCGGGATGCGCTCCCAGTAAGGCGCGGCCTGAGCAAACAGTTCACGGTCGGCATAGATATCGCCGATGCGCGCCATGATTTCGGTGTTGCCAGGGTTGGCCTGCAGGAGGTTGTCTTCGATCTTCGCGGCAACTGCGGTGTCTGCGGGCTCGAAATACGCGAGCGATCGATACACTGACGAAGCGGTATGGCCGATTTCAGTTTCCGCCGGATATTGCGCGGCGAGCGACTGCAGAACCGGAGCGCTCTCCTCGAAATGCGAGCGCCACAGGTTGGCGTAGGCGAGGAAGTCCGCCGCAGCGGGGTTCTTCTCCCAACTGGCGGCGTCGGGCGCACTCTGGCGGATGGAGCTGAGTTCCGATTCCAGCTTGCCCCGGGCGGAGAGAAACTCGAAGAACCGGTTCCGCAGCGCAGCGTCTTCGAACCAGTGCTGGCGCAGCAACGCTTCCCATGCGGCGGGATCGTGCGTAGCGGTCGACTGGTAGGCAAACAGTAGATTGCGGACAAACACCGAGTTGTGCGGAAAACGCTGGTTCGCATACAGGTTCAGCCGCAAGTACAGGCCCGGGCCGCCTCCCACCACGTGGTTGAAATATTCTTCCAGATCGCTGCCCTGGAACTTTGCCACCGCGTCGCGGGTCAACTGCTCGAACTCCGAGTCTCGTTTGTAGCGCAGATAGAAGCGCGCCAGCTTGTCGTACCAGGATTTGTCTGGAAAGCGCGCCATAGCCCGGCGGTAGATTTCTTCCTGCTGCGAACCCAGACGGTTCTGATCGAGAAACACCGCGAGTCGTTCATAAAGGCCGGGATCGTCTGGGTTGCGATCAATCTCGTGGCTCAGTACCGCCAGCGCAGGCGGAATTTGCTTTAACTGCACCAGGCGCGCCAGGTAGCGCTCCAGAACACTCGCGTATTCCGGGGAACGTGGGCCGGTCTGCTGGGCGGATGATGCAGTCGCACCCAGCTGAAGCGACTGGCTGGCCTTGTGCCGGGGGGCAGGGTTCTCTTGTGAAGTCTCGCCCCCTTGCCCTTCTCCGCCCTCTTCCTCTTCCCCTTCCGCGTCAGACGCGTTGTTTCCACCCGTGTAGGACGCGCGTTGCACGTAGCTAGTACCGGAGTTGTAAGATCCCTCGGCTGACCCGAGTGGCACATTCTGCGCCTTGGCAGCAAGCTCCTGCAAAACCGAATCGTAGATCGCAAACTCGCTCTTCGTGTCGTCCTTGCGCGCATACGCATCTGCCATCAGCAAAGCGACCGACGTGCGCTGCGAAGCGTTGGGGAAACTCGCAAGAAATTCCCGCCCACCCTGAATGACCGCGTCGCTTTCGCCGGAGTTTGAATAGAACTCGAGCAGCTGCGCGTGCAACTCCGCCCGACGCGTGGCATTCGGAAATTTCGCATCCAGCAGCGCCAGCAACTCCACAGCGCGTGATCGATGGAAGTACGGCACGGCACGCTGCTCCTCCTCCGAGTACTGCGAGGCCGGCTGAGTCGTGTTCAGGATGAGAGACAGAATTCCGTTCAGATAACCAGGCCCCTGATCCATCGTGGCGATGTCGCGATACATGGAGAGTTCCCCCGAGCCGAGACGAATCGGGGTTTCCGGCGCGGTCAGCAAAAGACTGGTGAGGCCGGCAATGGCCGTCGCCTGCGCGTCCGGCAAGTCTCTAGCGTTGCCGTTGCTGTTGTACAGAGCGAAGTAGTAGCGCGCCGACTCCGGGTAGGCGTGAATGTCTTCCAGCAGGCGCGCGCAGATGTAGAGTTCCTGCGACGTCCACGGCGACTTGGCGGCTTCCTTGTGCAGGCGAAGGTCGGCGATCGCCTGCTGCGCCACGTCGGTCTTGCCTTGTTGCTGGTAGTAATAAAAGATGCGCGCCGTTGCGTTGAGATCTTCCGGGTTGGCCACGAGCGCGGCGTGGGCGTCATCGCGAAACTTGCGCAGGTTCTGGGTGTCGCGCAGAAGATCGAAGTAGCTTTTCACTAACTGCGGGTCCCAGAGCGGCTGGAAACTTTGCTCGTAGACGGACAAACCTTCGCGAACCGAGCCCCGGCGATATTCCACCATGGCCTTCGCCTTCACCGGGAAAATCTGGTCGGTGGAAAATTGCTTGCGGTAGTCGGCGATGAGTTGCCCAGCGGCTGGATATTCTTTCTCCGCGACCAGGAATTGCAAAAACTGCGCATACAGCGATGATTCCTCGGGATAACGAGTAACCCACGCGCGATACTGGGTGATGGAGACGTCCTTTGGCAATCCCTGCGCCTGAATGACTCCAAAGATGCGCTCAAACGCCAGCCAGGAGCGCTGTTGTGCGGGTGGAGTCAGCTTTTCCGCCGCCATGGGAGGCGCAATCGCCACCAGCGACAGGGTCTTGATTTCGTCCGCCGGGCGCAGGCGGTGATGGTAGAAATTGGCCAGCGCAAGTTGTGCGCTGATCTTGTCGGAAGAATTTTCCACGTACGCCTTCCAGTCGGATTCGGCGGCTGGGAAGTCGAGCTGCTGCTCATCTTCCAGGGCACGCAGCGAGTACAGCTCGGCATTGCGCGGCTGGGCCTTGATCAGGCCAGTAAGGGCGGGACGGGTCTCGCTCGGAGGACGGCGAAACGCGACTGCGCCGTTCGGCAATGACATCATGCGAAAGAAAACAGCTTCAAGCGCACTGTTGGCGTCAATGTTGCGAATCCACGAGGGCAACTCGCCGAGCGCTGAGAGAGTGCAGCCAATGGTTCCACAAAAGATTACCAGCGCGATCAGACGCACGCGCCGCGTCGATGCATCAAGGAAGCACTTCAATCTGCACCTCCTGCGTACCAATGTTGTGAGCAATATCCTCGGCGGTAACAGTCAGCTTGTAGGTGCCGGGGATGGTTTCGTCAGGAATCCTGAGCGTGCCGGTGTTCGCGGCGGCCTTCGCGTCCCAGCGCAATGCAACCGGCACCGCGCCTTCCATTCGCGCCACCAGAGTGCGCGTGCTCTCAGAGGCGCTGACCCGCAGATCGATCATTTCGCCGCGCTGAAAGCGCTTGCGGTCGAGCTTCACCTGCACCACGGGCGGCTTGCTGGCAATCACGAACGTCTTTGACTCGCGATACGTATGTCCGACCCGATCGCGCAGGATGAGGCGCACCGTGTAGGTTCCATCCTGCATGTCGGTGGGCGCCAGAAAACGCGTCTGCCAGACGTCGTCCGACGAGAGATAGCGAAGCGGCTGCACTAGCCCGAACGGAAACAGAGCGATAACGGACGAGATGGATTCGTCGGTCTTGACGCGAAGGATAGGATCTCCCGGGCGGATCACGCGCGGCCGCAGCAGGGCGCGCGGCACCGCCAGAAACGACGTGTAAGGCGTGACGAATTTGTACTGCCGGGCAAGGCGGATGATTTCGTCGATGGTGGCCTGGTCCTCACCGTCGCGCTCGATCTTCTCCAGCAGGGCATCGACGCGAGCACGAGCCCACAACCGCGGCAACTGTGGATGATCGAACGATTCCCGCGGCAAGCTGGTCTTACCTGCAAGTTGAACCGCGGCGCCGTCGCGCACGCCGTGCACGGCGAAACTGACATTGGCGTTTTCCTGAGGCTTCTGGTAGCGCCCCACCCACGAGGCCAGCGAGCCCGAGAAGGTCGCGGCCTGCAACGGGTAAACCGTATCGACTGCATCTTCCGGGTTGACGGAGAGGCCGAGCTGGCCGACGGGGCTGCGGCCGATCTTTGACAGAAACGAGTTCAGTTTGAATTCCATGGGCTCGGTGGAGAGCACTTGTTCGAGCAGCCCGTCCTGCCGGGCGAGCATGCGAAATAGCGGCAGGTTGGCATCATCACCGACGGCCAGAATATAGGTGCGCGGGCGTTGCGTGTCGGGGAGTTGCTGCCACGCCGACGCATACCAGGCTGCCAGTTTTCCATTCTGAATGGGACCGCGCGTCGCGCCTCCGTCGCTGAGAATGACCAGATACGTATTGCTCGCTCCCGGCGCGGAGGCTTGCTGCAACCCGGTCTGCAAGGCGCGCTGCAGATCGGTGCCGCCACGCAGCCGGCTGGACCGGACCGCATCAATCGCGTGTTGAATGCTGGCTGGGTCCGCCGAACTCACCGGGACGACCTGCGTTTCGGTGTTGAAGAGCACCAGCCCGAAGTGATCCGCCGGCCGCAGTGTATGCAGCAGAGTTTCAAGGGCCTGGTAGCTGCGCTCCAGCTTCTCCCATTGCATCGACAGAGACGTATCGAACAACACGATGACCGTCTTCGGCGCGCCGCTGGCCGCACTTCCAGCGGGAACCGAACCGCTCCCAAGCCCAAGCAGTGCTTCCGCTTCGAAAAAGCCCGGCTCGTTCGTGCTGCGGACCGGAGCAGTCTCCGTCGGTGAAGGCTGTCCGCTCACAGGATTTCTGTAGGTCAACAGCTGCAGCGTGTCAGACGCGGCGGGATCAAGGTCATAAGTGGCCACGAAGTCTTCGCCCAGATTGATGTTCTGTCCTTCGAAGTGGCCCTGCACCAGGTGAGGAGTGCTTTGGTCGATCTGCAGCGGGAATAATTTGGCAGGCGCTTGAAAATTGCGAATGGCGTGCGCCGTGTGCAATTCAAAATTGATGCGCAGGTGGGCCGCAGCCTGCGCCGAATAAGCATCCGGCCGCAGCGGGATCGCAAAATAGGACTTCAGATTTTCGACCGGGATCGACTCGTGATACTCGATTTCCAGCCGTTTCGTTCCATAGGCCGGAATCGGTGTAATGCGCGCGCTAAACACCGAGCTGCGCTTGGCTTCTTCAGCGCCGCGTTCGCCCATCTGGAGCAGGCCGGGCTCAATCGATTGCTGCTTGAGCTGGTTGTAGATCTCTTCGGCGCGCTTGCGTTCGAGGATCACCGCCGGCAGGCGCACCGGCCCGTCCCAAGTGGCAAAATCGGAGATCGTGGCATGGCTGGGAAGCGCGAAAATGTAGTTCCCTTCCTCAATGGCGCCGGTATGGTTGGCAAAAACCTGGCGGACGAAGACGCGGGCATCCCCGTTGTCGATGCGGACGGTGATTTCCATTTCCTCGAGCGAGAGGATCGCGGGATTCGGTTGCTGTTTGTCGCGCGGGATCAAGACTCCCGCATCGCCCAGAAGAGGCGCCGAAGTCAACAACGCGATAAGAACCGACAAGACCAGTCTTTTCATGAGTGCAGCTTCTGCTCTGGTATGCGGACCAGGCCGTTATCCGTGCCGACGTAGATGTAGCCGTTGGCGGAAGCGAGTGCGGTTACGTTCAATGACGGCAGGCCGTCGTGGATCACCGACCAGCGCCCGGACTGACGATCGTAAAGATACAATCCCTCACCCAACGTTCCGGCGAGCACGAAATTTGGCAGCACCAGCATGGCGTTGGGATTCACCTCGAACTGGCCGGACCCGATCTCGAAAGAGTGGAAGCGTCCGGAACGGTCGAGGCCGAGAATGCCCGCGCCGTACGTACCCACCATCCACTCCGGCCCGACCGGAACCACCGCGGTAATCCAGTTGTGCTTCAGGTTCGAAGTCGCCGTCGTGAAGTTCGCAGCAACGTCGCCCTTGTTAAGGAGCGACAGGCCACCCAAAGTGCCGGCCATCAATTCGTCGCCGGAAACGCCGAGTGCGTACACGTGATTGCTGACCAAGCCATGAAAGGCATACATGCTGCGGGCTCCGCTGGCATCGAGGAAGGTAAGGCCCGCGGGAGTGGCCAGAGCCAAGCCGCCGCGGTAGGACACGACATCGGTCACGTGGTCGGCGATCAGCCCATCGGCGCGGGTCAGCACCTGCTGTTCGCTGCCGGAGTCGTCGAAGCGCACCAGGCCGTTAGCGGTGGCAACGTCGATGGCGCCGGTCTTCGCGTCCGGCAAGATTCGATTGACGCAAAATATGTGCTCGTCTTCCACATGCCTGGCGCGGCTGTTGTCGGAAGCAAGCAGATCGAGGCCGCGATCGAAGTAGCCGACCCACAGGCGTCCGGTGGCGTCCGCGGCCAGTGCGGAAATGTTGCGGTCGGTCAGCACCGTGGCGCCCGCTTCGAGCACACGCTGCCACCCGAAGGCGTGAGCGCTCATGCGATAGAGACCATTCCGGGCGACGGCAAACACCGCGTCTCCCGAGGTGAACAATTGCCGCACCTCCGCCAATTGCACGCCCGGCTCGAGGTTTGGATTCGGGCGGCGGCCTTCCAGAGGAATCACAATGACACCTTGATCTTCCGACCCAACATAGAGTTGCGTCGGCGTGGCCAGCAGCGCGGTGGCCAGCACTCGCGTAGCGAGCACGCGTGAAAAGCGCCCGCCGCTGAAAACGGCGACTCCGGTAGCCGTGCCGGCATAAGTGGTATCACCGAAAATTGCGAGCGACAGCACTTGGGGATCGGGCAGTCCTTGCGCCTCGGCGAAGCTGTCGGTCTCGCCCGCGTGAAAATGCAGCACGCCACGATTCAGGGTAGCCACCCATAAATCGGATTCGTTGCCGGCGAGCGCGGTCACGTAAACCGCGTCGAGGGTAGGATGGAGGACGGTAATCTGTTTTCCGTCGTAGACGAGCACGCCACGCTTCTTGGTTCCGATCAAGAGATGCCCAGAGGCAACCGGCAGGATCGAAGTGATGGCGCGGGCGTCGGCACCGGCGGGCAGAATCTGGCGGAAAGCTCGACCGTTAAAAGCCAATAGCCCATCGTAAGCGGTCGCGACGATTAACTCTGGCTCCCGTGAGTCCGCCAGAACGGCGGGTGCTATGGCAACCAGGGGAGATCCGGGAAGCTCGCCGCCGACTGCATATTGATGGAGCATTGAACCATCGGGCGTATATTGCTGCAGCCCGGCGGGTCCGGCGATATAAAGATGATCCTGAAAGCGTGCGGCTTGCAAGAAAACCGCGGGAGAGCTGACTGCTTCGAATCCCGTGTTGAGCGCGGGCACCAGCGGTCGCACGGCAAAACGGAACTCATGCTCGGCGCGGACGTCCTCGGCGGCGGAGCGCATCGCCCGCGAACTGCGCCATATCACCAGCGTTCCCAGCACGACAGCTACGGTCAGGCTGACCACAACCGCTGCACGCACGGATACGACGGACGACCGCTTCATAACTCCTCTTGGCCGGGACATTGAACTATAAACCTCGAACCCGACGCTGCAAATCAGAAAGCACAGCACGGACCAAATTGAGGTTTCAATCTAGTAGCGGGTTTTACGCGTGTGGGGGGTAAGGGGCACTGTATCTCGCGACAGACACTGTATCAGGAAAGACACAGAATCGGGTTTCAACGACGCCGAAGCTCAATGTACTGGCCAGCTAGGGGGCACTTCAACGTACGACCGATCGAGAGCTGACACCGACGGGCACCCCAGCAGGCGGACCGTCCGCTCCACGTCGGCTCGTAAAATCTGCAGCGCCTTAGCGACTCCCGCCGGCCCTGCCGCCCCCAGCCCATACGCATACGCTCGCCCTATGAGGACGGCGCGCGCTCCCAGGCAGAGTGCCTTCACAATGTCACTGCCGCGCCGGACTCCGCCATCCATGAGCACTTCGAGACGGCCCTTGACGGCGGCAACAACTTCGGGAAGCGCCCGCAGAGTAGAAGAAACAGAATCGAGCTGACGGCCTCCGTGGTTCGACACCACCACCGCGGCTGCGCCTTCGTCGGCGGCACGCCTGGCATCGTCGCCCGTCAGCAACCCCTTCACCACGATCGGCCCCGACCACACTTCGCGGATCCAGCGCAAGTCTCCCCACGTCACGGTTGCGCTCGCCAACGCCGCCCCAACGTCGACGAGTGCCATGGGGCCTTTGCCCGGACTCACGACATTCTCCAACTTGGGCACACCACCATCGAGCAGAAACGACGCCAGCCATCCGGGATGCGCAAGAATGTTAGGCAAATAGGGAATTCTCGCGAACCAGGAAGTGCCCAGCAATTCCTTCATGCCATTGCGCGGATCGCGCTCTCTTAGTCCAGCAACCGGAGTATCCACGGTGATTACCAATGCAGAAAATCCCGCACGTCGGGCGCGGTCGATAGAACCTTCAGCGGCTTCGCGTCCGCCGAGCAGGTACAACTGATACCAAACCGGACCCTTCGACCCAGCTTTTACATCCTCCAATTTGTGCCCAGAAATGGTCGAGAGGATGTAGCCCGTACCGGCTTCCCCAGCCGCGTGAGCCGCCGCAACTTCGCCCTCGGGATGCATCAAACGGCTGTATCCGACTGGGGCCAGCATTGCGGGAAAAGCAAGTTCATGGCTGAGTACGCGAGTCTTCAAATCACAATCGCCAACCGCTACTGCGCTACGGGGACGAAACAGGACGTCGCGAAATGCCCGGCAGTTTTCCGCTAACGTGATCTCGGCTTCGGCACCGCCATCCAAATAATCGAACACCGACCTGGGGAGCCGGCGTTGCGCCATACGGCGCAAGTCTTCGATATTGACGACCCGTGAAGTATTCACTGCGCGCTCAAGATGATAATGCCCGGCATGGGCAAGGTCCAACTGGAAACTTGCTCGTAGCACGAACGACCTTCACAAGTGGTTTCCTTCGCGTGATTTCGTGTCCTTCGTGGTAAAGATCCTGTATCTCGGCCGCCACCCAGCCCGTGATATGTTTTGTCGTATATGCGCGCTGATGTGGAAAAAGCTGTCTCTCTGTTGCAACGTGGAGACGATGCGTCGCTGGAGCAAGCCCTGGCGCTGCTGCAGAGCACCGTCTTTTCCTTCAGCATGAAAGTGTGCGGCCATCGGGAAGACGCCGAAGACACCATGCAGGAAGTGCTGGTGAAATCGCTTCCGTACTTGCCCAGGATTGACAGCCCAAAAGCTCTCGTAGTGTGGCTGTACAAAGTGGCCAGGAACCGCTGCCTGATGAGCCGCCGCAAAAGCAAGTTCGCGCCGAAACAGAACCTCTCGCTAGAAGAATTGATGCCGGACCGCCACGATCTTGAAAAACTAAGCGGTGAAGGCAGCGTGAATCCGGAGGCCCTGGCGATTCGCAGCGAAGAAGCGAAACTGCTAAGAGAAGCGGTGCAGAGACTTCCTCCCTCCTACCGCATTGTGCTGGTATTGCGCGACATGGAGGGCCTGACCGACGAGGAGGTCGCGGAAATCACCGGCTTGCGTGCAGGAACTGTACGAGTACGATTGCACCGCGCCCGATTGTTTGTGAGGAAAGACCTCGTCAGGCAACGGCAGCAGGAATCCAACGGACGCAGGGTTCGCAGACCCAAGACGTTACACCCAGTTCGCCCGACTCGCTGCAAAGCGATGTTCGCCGAATTGTCGAACTATCTCGACGACCAGTTGGACGATTCGTTGTGTGAAGAACTGGAGAAGCACATGGACGGCTGCGAACCTTGCCAGGCTTTTATCGCCAGTCTGCAAAACGCAGTCGAACAGTGCAGGAACTCGCCGATGGAATTGCCCGATCGAAAGATGGCAGCACAACTGAGGAAGGAACTGCTGCTGGAATACGACCGCGCGTTGAATAAGTACAACTAATACCCACGCCTACGTTTGTTCGCCCAGTCCAAGTCGTTGAAGCTGCAGGGCAAATCCCTGTGCGCCCGCGCCCTAAAGGATTTCCTGTAACAAATTCCCACGCTTTGCATTTATTCGCGTGGTTCCGCAGAACGGAACCAGCAGGAGGCATCATGATCAGCTCTAAAGTAACGCTGACGCAGCCGCTTTTGCAGCTACGGCAGTTTGTAGCTCAAACCGGCAGTGGCCATTCCATGCTGTTGGACGATACCGCCGGGGCGACCGGGCCCAAGCCAATCGAATTGGTGGCGTCTGCGCTCGCGGGCTGCACGGCCTTCGATGTTGTGACGGTCCTGCGGCAGAAATATCACCAGAAGGTCACCGGCTACGAGGTGCGCGTCGAGGCTGATCAGGCCGAGCGTCCACCGCAGGTTTTCAACGTGGTGCGAATTCACCACTTGGTGAAGGGATATGACATCGATCCCGCGGCCGTACAGGAAGCCATTCGCCTCTCCGAAGAGAAATACTGCTCGGTGGGAGCGATGGTGCAAAAGACCGCCAGCCTGCAGACCACGTTTGAAATCGTCCAGGAGACAACCGAGTGGATGAGGCCGAGTCCGGTGGGAGTGGAAGGGTGAGACTTCGCCTCCTCTATCTTTCGGTTGTTTTCGGCCTCGTCTCGCTGTTCCTTGCGACACCCACTGGTGCGCAGGAAGCACCGCAATCTTCTCTGACTCTGCCGCAGGCTGTCAGCATCGCGCTCGAGAAGAATCCGGCAAGAAAGGCGGCTCTGGCCGATACGCGGGCGGCATCGTCGGAAGTGAAGTTAGCGCGCTCCGGCCTGATGCCGCGGCTTACGTTCTCCGAAACCGCCACGCGCGGCAACGACCCGGTTTATGTATTTGGCAGCGAGTTGCGGCAGCGACGCTTCACCACCGCCGACTTTGCCCTGAACAAATTGAATACACCTTCGCCGTTTGGGAACTTCAGTACGCGCTTTGGCGGAAGCTGGAACTTATTTGACTCGTTCGCCAGCTGGCATGGCATCAGCCGGGCAAGACTTATGACTGACGCCGCCGCCCATCAGCTTGACCGAACCGAGCAGGAAATTGTCTTCCATGTCGTAGAGGCTTATCACGCGTTGTGGCTGGCGGGAAAGCAGGTCGAAGTTGCGGAAAACGCGGCGAAAACGGCGGAGTCAATCCTGAACAACAGCCAGGCTCGCTTCGAGAGTGGGCTGTCGGTGCAGTCCGATTTGCTAAGCGCCAAGGTTCGCAGGGCAGCGCGTCAGCAGGAACTGATTCGGGCCACGCACAATCTCTCTCTGGCACAGGCTGAATTGAACACCGCCATGGGAGTGCCCATCGATTCCCCACTTCACCAACCGGAATCGCTCGACAATCGGTCTTTCCCGATTCCCGTTCTTGAGGACGTGGAGAAGAAGGCGCTCATCAACCGCCCCGATTTGAAGCGGATCCAGTCCGAGGAATCCGCGCAGCGGCAGAGCGTTTCCATCGCCAAGTCTTCCTTTGGCCCCCGTGTGAACGCATTCGCAGGTTGGGAAATGGACAATCCCACACTTCTGGCTGGTGGTGGCGGCAACAACTGGGTGGGAGGAATTGAACTCCAGGTCGACCTTTTCCAAGGTGGCGCAAAGCGGGCGGAACTCTCGCGCCAGCGCGCCTTGGCAGAGAAAGCAGCCGCACTCAAGCAGGCAGCCAGCGACGGCGTTCGGCTTGACGTGCGGCGAGCGTACTACGAAATGGACGCCAGCCGGCAACAGGTGCAAGTTGCCCAAGCGGTGATTTCTGAGGCCCAGGAAAACCTGCGCATTCACCAGGACCGCTACGAGGGCGGGCTCACCACGATCACGGACTTGCTCGGAGCAGAGGAAACCGCCCGCCGCAGTCAGGCCGACTACTGGGATGCCGTCTATCGCTATCGCACCAGCTATGCCAATCTCGAATTGGCCAGCGGGTCTCTGAATCTGCAATCTCCCGTGGTGATGCCATGAATCCTATGAATCGAACTGCTCTGTTCCTATCCTTTTTGATCTTGGTAGTCGGCGGCTTCAGCGGTTGCTCCAACGAGCGGCAACCTCTGACGTCAGCTCCCGAAACCGTGCACAACATATCCGTGTTCGCGATCCATGAGACGAACTCTCCCGACTTGCTGGAGGTCGCCGGAACCGTCCGAGCCGCGCAGACCAGCCAGCTTGCCAGCCAGGTGATGGGCAACATCGTGGACATTCGCGTCCATGAAGGGGATCACGTGCAGCGCGGCCAGGTGCTTGCGGTCATCGACGACGCCCAGGCGCGAGCGGCCGTAGATCGCGCCGTTGCCGCCGACGCCGCAGCCCAGCAGGATATTGCCTCGGCAGAATCGAACCTGGCTCTCGCGGACTCGACCTTGAAGCGATACCAGAACCTTTACGACAAGAAGTCCGTGAGCCCGCAGGAATATGACGAAGTGAAAACCAGATATCAAGCCGCGCTCGCCCGGCGCGACATGGCCCGCGCGGGTCGGGCACAAGCCAACGCAGCATTAGAACAGGCCCGCACCGCACTCGAATACACGAGGATTCACGCACCTTTCGACGGAGTCATCACCGAGAAAAAGATGGATGTGGGCGCCTTCGCAAGCCCTGGCCTGCCGCTGTTCACGATTGAAGACCTGCAGCACTACCGCCTTGAGGTTGCGGTCAATGAAGGGGATCTCCGTTACGTCCACCGGGGAAAAAGCGTTTCGGTCTCCGTTGACGCAGTGGAAGATGCCCAGTTCAAAGGCAAGGTTATCGAGATTGTCCCGGCGGCCGACTCCACCAGTCGCAGTTTTCTGGTCAAAATCGAGTTGCCAGCCGATTCCCACCTGCGTTCCGGTTTGTTCGGACGCGCACAGTTTGTCCGCGGCGAACGGCTTTCCGTCGTGATTCCAGAAACCGCGGTTGTGGCACGGGGACAACTGCAAGGCGTCTACGTGCTCGATCACAACGAAGTTGCCAGTCTGCGCTACGTGACGGTAGGGAAATCGTCCGGAACTCAAGTGGAGGTGCTGGCTGGACTTCAAGACGGCGAGCGTTTGGTGACGAAGCCCGGCGACCTGGAGTTAGGCGGCAAGCGAATCGAGGCCAATTGATGGTCGCCAGCCGGCCACAATCGCCCGATGAGCCCGCCAGACCTCTGCGCCTCGCCGGACGCATCGCTCACGGCTTCATCAATTCCAAGCTGACTCCTCTCGTCATCGTGGGCGCGCTTCTTCTAGGTGCGTTCAGCATTCTGCAAACTCCCCGCGAAGAAGAACCGCAGATCGTCGTGCCCATGCTCGATGTTTTCGTGCAGATGCCCGGCGCGTCTTCCGAAGAAGTCACACAGCGCGTCACCGTCCCGATGGAACACCTGCTGCGCGAGGTACCGGGAGTGGAATATGTCTACTCGATCAGTCATCCTGGCATGAGCATGCTGGTGGTCCGCTTTTATGTGGGGACAAAAGAAGAAGACGCGATCGTCAAGACCTATAACAAACTTTATTCGAACTTCGACCGCATTCCGCCCGGCGTTTCTCAACCCATTATTAAAGTCCGCTCCATTGATGACGTGCCCGTCATGGCTCTGACGCTATGGGGCAAGAACTACGACTCCTACCGTTTGCGGCGGATCGCGGGCGAACTGGAGAACTCCCTGAAGCAGCTCGATGATGTTTCGGAGACAACCATCATCGGCGGGCAAGCGCGACAAGTGCGCGTAGTTCTTGACGCGCAGAAGCTAGCGGCCTATGGCCTCACGCCCCAGGCCATCGCAGATCAACTGACAAATGCAAACCGGCGCGGCCAGGTGGGAAGTCTGGTTCGTGACAATCGCGAATTTCAGGTCGAGGCCGGCTCGTTCTTCACACGCGTCGAGGATTTGCAGCAGGTTGTGGTCGGAGTTCATGCTGGACGTCCGGTTTATTTGCGGGACGTGGCCGACAAACTGGAAGATGGCCCCGCCGAACCGGACAGCTACGTGCTCTTTGCGAAGGCACGCGGCGCCACAGGTCAAACAACCGGCGGTGAATCTCCAGCCGTAACCATCACACTGGCCAAGCGCAAAGGCACGAACGCCACGATTATCGCCGAGCATGCTCTAGCAAAAATCGACTCGTTGCGCGGATACATGCTTCCGGGCGATCTTGCCATCACGGTCACTCGCAACTATGGCGAGACTGCGAAAGACAAATCGGATGAATTGCTCAAACACCTGCTGATCGCGACCCTGTCCGTCACAATCCTGGTCGCACTGGTGTTAGGCTGGCGCGAATCGGGCGTCGTGCTGTTAGCGGTACCAGTGACGCTCGCCCTCACGCTCTTCATCTTTTACTTCTACGGCTACACCCTGAACCGCGTCACCCTGTTCGCCCTGATTTTCTCCATCGGCATTCTGGTCGACGACGCCATTGTTGTTGTGGAGAATATCGTGCGGCATTTCCGGTTGCCGGCGAGCCGCGGCCGCTTGCTCTCCGACGTCGCCGTCGAGGCCGTCGACGAGGTCGGCAATCCCACGATCCTCGCGACCTTTGCGGTCATTGCGGCCATCTTGCCCATGGCGTTTGTGCGCGGCTTGATGGGACCGTACATGCGCCCCATCCCCGTCGGAGCATCCGCCGCAATGGTGTTTTCTTTGCTCGTGGCTTTCGTGGTTTCGCCCTGGGCGGCGCTGCGACTGCTGCGGAACTATGCTGCAAAAGGCTCCGACACCCAACATGAGGCAGAAGGATGGACCACGCGTTTCTATCGGCGCCTGATGTACCCGCTGATTCTGAACGCCCGCCGCCGCTGGACGTTTCTCGGCGCAGTGGTTGTGCTCCTGCTCGTGGCCGTCGCCTTCGTCCCGATGAAGTGGGTACGCGTGAAGATGCTCCCCTTCGACAACAAGAGCGAGTTCCAGATCATGATCGACATGCCCGATGGCACTCCACTCGAACAGACGACCCGCGTGGCCCAAGCACTGGGGCAGTATCTGGGCCAGCAACCCGAAGTTACAAACTACGAGATATACGCCGGCACCTCCGGCCCCTACAACTTTAACGGCCTGGTGCGGCATTACTTCCTGCGCCGCCAGCCAAACCAGGCGGACATTCAAGTGAATCTGCTCTCCCGCCACGACCGCAAAGCACAGAGCCACGAAATCGCGCGCCGCTTTCGACCAGAGTTGGACCGAATCGCCGAGCCCTTCGGAGCCCGCATCAAAGTTGCCGAAGTTCCGCCCGGCCCGCCGGTCCTCCAAACGCTAGTCGCGGAAGTCTACGGACCGGACTACAAAGGTCAGATCGAATTGGCCAGTCAGATCAAGAAGATTTTTCAGCAGACTCCCGGAGTGGTCGACGTGGACTGGTACGTCGAGGATCCGCAGACCAAGTACAACCTGACCGTCGATCTCGACAAAGCTGCGCTGCACGGAATTTCCCCTGCTGAGGTCACGCGCACGCTCCAAATAGGATTGAGCGGGACGACCGTCGGCTTGCTGCACGACGCTCAGTCGCGAGAAGACGTCCCCATCGAGGTTAGGCTGGCGCGTGCCGACCGTTCCAGCATTCTCGATCTCGCTCATCTCAAACTGCCGACACCTTCGGGCGGCGAGGTCTCCCTGCAGGAAATCACGAAACTGCAGCAGACCACGATCGACACCACTGTTTATCGCAAGAACCTGCAGCCTGTCGTCTACGTGACGGGCGACCTGGCCGGGGAAGAAGAGAGTCCGGTTTACTCCATCCTGAAGATGGGTGATGCGATCGATCAAATCAAACTGCCCGCCGGCTACGGAGTAAGACAGTATAAGGGGACTACTCTCCCCGAGCGTACCGATCGTTACTCGATGAAATGGGACGGCGAATGGCACGTCACGGTCGAAGTCTTCCGCGATCTTGGTTTAGCGTTCGCGGCGGTGCTGGTTCTCATCTACGTGCTGGTAGTGGGCTGGTTTGGGTCGTTCAAAACGCCGCTGGTTATCATGGCTCCGATCCCGCTCACGCTGGTTGGCATTCTGCCGGCGCATGCCATGATCGGCGCTTTCTTTACCGCGACGTCGATGATTGGCTTCATCGCCGGCGCCGGCATCATCGTGCGAAATTCCATTATCCTCGTGGATTTCATCGAATTGCGGCGCTCGCAAGGAATGGCTCTGGAAGATGCCGTGGTCGACGCCGGAGCCGTGCGCTTTCGTCCCATGCTCCTCACCGCGGCAGCGGTCGTCGTGGGAGCGAGCGTGATTCTATTCGACCCCATCTTCCAGGGATTGGCCCTGTCTCTGATGGCGGGTGAAGTCGCATCGACCGTGCTGTCGCGCGTGGCGGTGCCCGTCCTCTATTACATGGCTCAGAAGCGCACTGGCAGCGTTGTGACGAAATCAATCAAAACTTCGCAGGAGGCACTCGTATGACGGTAGAACGCACTCTCAGACTGGTCGCAGGAATTTTCATCCTCATCTCCCTGGGACTCGGACACTGGGTCAGCCCTTACTGGTACTTGTTCACCGCCTTTGTCGGCCTGAATCTATTACAGTCGGGATTCACGAATTGGTGTCCGATGATGACGTTTCTGCGTAAACTTGGAGTAGGGAAAGAAGGTGCGACCAAACATGCCTGATTGGATTTGGGTGTTGGGATTGGTTGTTGTCTACGTGCTGTTGACGCGCTGGCTTCTGCCCAAGCTGGGCGTTCCCACCTGAAGCACCCAAGGTTGCGCCGAGTCTCGGCGCACAACTGCTCCAGTGGAGCGGAACGCGGATTCGAAGAAGCGATAATGACGACAGGATATCCCGCGGTGCGCTATGCGGTGAACTATGGAGTTCGAAGCGCAGCACGAGTAGGAGGCTGCAACCCGATCCGGCTCAAAAGGCGAGAAAATCGTGGATCGCTGCGCAGCGGATCTGCCAATGGTTCGCTGCCCAGGTAAACCAGGTATTCACAACGCTCGTCATACGCTTTGTCGAGCCAGTAAAACGCATCATCCTTCCGATTCAGACCGATGTAGACCACGGCAAAATAAACCGCGGGCACGTATTTTCTGGTCGAGATTTCTTTCAGCTTGGCCAGAGTCTTGTTGGCGTTGTCCTTGTCGCCTGAGACGGCGTACTCGTGGCCCATCAGGGAGAGAATCGCGGGGTCCTCGGGGACGGCCGTGAGTATGGTTTGGAATGCATCGCGTGCCTGCTGGTGCATCCCCATCTGCTCGTAGGCCCGTCCGATGTTGACCAGCGCGATGGCATAGCGGGGATCCAGTTCGAGCGCCTTCTTATTCTGTTCGATCGTGACGTCAAACTGTCTCGCGTGGTAATACGCTTCGCCCAAAGCGGAGTGCAGTAACGGACTGATCGGATCCAGTTCCACAGCCTTCTTTCTCTCCGCGATGGCCTCGTCCAGTTTGCCCATTGCGGTCAGGTAGTAGCCGTAAAACTGGTGGCCGGTCGCGTATCCGGGGCGCAATTGATGGGCTTTTTCGAATTCCTTCCGGGCCTCGGGAAAATTCCATTCGTACGCCAGTTGCGAATAGCCCAGCGACACGTGCGCCTCGGCCAGCGTGCTGTCGAGTTCGAGAGCCTTCCTGGCGGCGGCCTCGGCTTGCGGAAACGCTTTCTTGGGTGCCAGTGTCGAGTATGGCGCCGACCCCAGCAACTCGTAGCAGTCGGCGAGGCCGGCGTACGGAGGCGCATAGCTCGGATCGATCTCAATGGATCGTTGGAACAGCTTCATCGCCTTGGCGAAGCCCTCTTCGGTGCGCTTGTTCCAGAAATAGCGTCCCTCCAGGTAGGCCAGATAGGCCTCGCGATTGACCTGACGGATCGAGGGTTGGGCGTGGGGCAGTTTATTCAGAACTCCGCTGGCAATGGCGCCGGCAACCTCCGCCTGAATGCGCAGAACGTCCTGCAGGTCGCGCTCGTAAGGTTCTCCCCAGACCAGGGTGTGGTCGCTGACCTGAAACAGTTGCGCAGTAATCGCCACCCGCTGTCCGGAAACGCGAACACTGCCTTCGAGAACGTAGTTGGCATGAATGTCCTTGCCGATGCGGTCGAGGTCGCTTGAGGCATAAGCCGGGCTCAGGCGGATCACGCCCATCTCCTCGGGATGAAGTTGCCCGAGCCACGTGATCATTTCCTCGGTCAGCCCGTCGGCGACAAAGTCCTGGCTGGGATCGCCGCTCATGTTCTTGAAAGGCCGCACGGCCAAAGTCATCTTGGGCGTAGGAGGCCAGATTCTGTCGCGAATCTTGGGCCAGAAAACCACTGACGCACCAACCGCGATGATGAGGGGCACACCCAGGAGGACAAGACGGCGTAAGCGATCGGGCTGAGCGTCGGCACTTGTAGTTTTCTCCGGCCGCTCTGCGGCGGGCGCCAACACCACAACATTTGAGCCGGAAGAATCGCTGTCTTCCCCCGGCCTATGCTCTTCGAGGTCTAGTTTGCTCTGGCTCTCCAGCCACCAGGCGTCCAGGTCCGCCTTGTAGGCGAATACCGTTCCCTGCTTGCCTTGAGCGAGGCGACGTACGGGCAGCCCCAGGCTCTTTTCCCAGCGCTGAACGGTCCGGACTTCCTTCTTCAGATAACCCGCAATCTCCTTCCAGGAGTCAAGGCGGTCCTTGGCCTGCAGGTGTTGCAATGTCGGTTGTGGTTGTATCCCGTCGGCTCCCATCGTCCGTCGTCCGTTCCATCCCAAGCCTACTTTGCAGAGTGGCGCAAGAATACGCCGCTTATTCGCATCAATGCAACCTGTTAACCTCGCGCGTGTTGTTCGCATGACGCGGGATGTCGCACATTGTCGCTTGCGCTGCTAACCGGAGAAATGTACTTAATTTGAAGCTGCCTTTTTACCGCGGTTCGGATAACTTGGGGAAAGAGCAAGTTGAGCCCTTCCAAATGAAGCTTTCTGACTTCACGGGCAAGCAGTGGCGGGTGCTGTTGATCCTGATGCTGGTCAACTTCGTCAATTATGTTGACCGGCAGATCGTGTTCGCCCTGTTTCCCTACCTCCGCCAGGACTTCGGCCTCACGCGTTTGCAGCTGGGCACTCTGGCGACGGCCTTCACCATCGTACTTTCGCTGGCCAGTTTCCCCCTCGGGATGTTGGCTGACCGGATTTCACGGCGGACTGTGATTAGTGCCGGAATCCTTTTCTGGAGCGGCGCAACTTTCTTCAGCGGATTGGCTGGTTCCTTCCGTACCTTGTTGATGGCAAGGGGGTTGGTGGGAATTGGGGAAGCGGCTTATACACCTGCCGGTGCGGCCGTGATCACCGCAGCCTTTCCCAAGGAAGTCCGGGCCCGGGTGCAGGGTTCCTTCGACATCGGGATGTTCCTCGGGGGCGCAACCGGGATCAGCCTGGGCGGATATATCGCGGCGCAGTTCGGATGGCGTTTCGCCTTCTTCATGGTCGGGATACCGGGAGTTCTCCTCGGTCTGGCGGCCTTAAGGCTGCCGGAATCGGTGGTCAGTGTGGCCAAAGAATCGATGAGCCTACGCGAGCTATTGCGGGTACCGGCTTTCCTGGCCCTGCTGGTCAGTGGATTCTTTTGCAGCTTCGCGGGATATTCCTATGTAGTCTGGGGCCCAGACTTGGTCCAGCAAAAGGGGTTCAGCGCGGCGGAGGCCAGCATGGCCCTGGGGTTGACGATCGTTCTGGGTGGGATGCTGGGCATCGCGACTGGCGCATACCTGTCGGACTTGCTGGCAAGACTGCGCGCTTGGGGACGAGCCGCCATCGTCCCGATCGGTTTTGTGCTGGCAGCTCCGGCAATTTATTTTGCGCTGTATGCCAGCGAAAAAATTCATTTCCTGCTGCTCTTCGGTTTGGGGGCGTTTTTCTTAAGCTGGTATCACGGCCCCCTGACTGCCACTATCCACGATCTGGTTCCACCCCGCGGACACGCGACGGCCCTGGGCTTCTACTATCTGTTCGTGAATCTGTTCTCCATGGCCATTGCGCCGCTTGTGATTGGGCGGCTGGCGGACCGCCATGACCTGATCTATGCCCTGCACGTGCCGATCATTGCCCAACTTATTGGAGCGGCGTTTTTCGTAGTGGTGATTCAATGCATTCGGCAGCACGGGCTCCGTCATCCCGTGCTCGCCCGCCATTGGGAGGACCCGCCCTGTGCGCTGGCGACGCCGGCAGTTGCTTTGGCATTTGAAGACAGTTGATGTCGGATGTACAATCCCGACACACTTCCCTGGGGAAAAAATTTAGTGAGGAGATAATTTCATGGCCCAAGCGGCACAGTTGCCCATCATCAGCCATTACACCGCTTACAAACCCCGGCCCTTCACGCGCGATCAGCGGGCCGATACCACGATCCTCTACGGTGGCCTCACGTGGAAGCACGAGCGGATGATGCAAGGCGCGCTTCACAACCTGAAGTACAAGGCCGAGCCGCTGCCCAACATCAACCGCGAAGACCTGGACGCGGGCAAGGAGCTGATCGATGTGGGTGCGTGCTGCCCCACTATCTTCACCACCGGAAGCCTGGTCAACTTCCTGAAGAAGGAAGTGAAGGACCACGGCAAGGACGAAGTGAATAGCAAATATGTCTTCCTCACAGCGGGCGCGTGCGGACCGTGTCGCTTCGGCCAATACCACGAGTCCTATGCCATGGCTCTGGACGGGCTGGGGCTGCGCGACTTCCGTCTTTTCTTGCTGGCGCAGGACGAACTCGACCAGGGCCCCGGCAACGGCGGCGGTCTCGACATCAACATGCCCATGAGCCTGGGCATCATCTGGTCGATCCTCTGTGGAGACCTGATCACGGACCTCGAGTACATGACGCGTCCCTACGAGGTCAACCCAGGCCAAACGGAACTGGTATTGCGCGAGTGCGTGGAGCAGATGTACGACTTGTTTCTGCACCGGCCGGATAAGGGCAAGAAATACGGGACGCTGGCCTGGCATCTGATGAGCAGCTATTTCACCCGGGCTCTTCGCGACGTCCGCAAGAAGTGGGACGACATTGAAGTTGACCATCTGCGGGTGAAAGCGAAAGTAAAGATCACCGGAGAATTCTGGCTGCAGACCCACGAAGGCGAAGGCAACTACAACATCAAGCGCTGGCTGGAATCGGAAGAGTCGGAAGTGATCCCGCCCCCGGTCGCGGTGTGGTTGCACTACTTAATGCACCCTACCATCCGCAAACTGGAGCACCGGCACAGCACCAGCAAGCACCCGAAAGCTCAGGAGTTTCTCCTCCACGCGCTGGAGCGCATCTATCGCGGCACTTACAACCGCTTCCGCAAGGCGCTGGCGAACCTGCCCCACGAACTGCCGGATCAGGAAGAACTCAAGAGCCTGGCGGAGCCCTTCTACCATTTCGAACTGCGCGGTGGCGAAGGACACATGCTGATCGGCAAGGCGCTGCATTCCTACCATCACAAGACGGCGCACATGATCTGCGAACTGTCGCCGTACTCCTGCATGCCCAACACCATGTCAGTCGGCTCGATGGCCAACGTCGTGGGCAAATATCCCGACCTGCTCTACGCCCCCATTGAAGTGAAGGGAGACGCTGAAGTGCACGCGCTGTCGCGCTGCCAGATGATCCTTACCGAAGCCAAGAAACGGGCACAAGCGGAGTTTGAAAGCGTCATGGACAAGACCGGACTGAGCGTCGAGCGCATTCGGAAATACGAGGCGCAGCATCCGGAAGTGCGGAAGGCTACGTATTACGTGCCTCATCGCGGCTACGCTGGCACCGCTGCCAACTATGTGATGCATCTGGCCTACGACAAAGGACTGGCGCGGGCCTGAGCACGGCAGCGGCAACCGGTGCATGACGAGGCGAACCATCGCCAGTAGAACCATCACAAGTCGAACCATCATAGGTAGAACCATGACGAGGTCGCAACATGGCAGGTGAAGGTTTCATCCAGATTCAACCGCTCGAGCAAGATCCGTCGCTGATCAAACCAGCGCCTCAGCGAACGGCTCCTACGGGCACGGGAAAAATCTGTGGCCTCGATGTGGGCAGCACGACGTGCAAGTATTCGATTGCCACCGCGTCCGGGGAGATCCTCGGGCAGGCCTATGAACGTCACAACACCAGGCAGGCCGAGAAGGTCCTCGACTTCCTGAATCGAATGGAGAAGGAACACGGCTTCACTCCGGAGAAGGACCGCGTTTTCTTCACCGGCTCCGGCGCCGGACTGATCGCGCCTCTCGTCGGCGGGAAGGTCATCCAGGAAGTCGTAGCCGTCGCCGCGGCCGTCGAGAAACTCCATCCCAACGTGCGCTTCGTCAGCGAAATCGGCGGCGAAGACATGAAGACAATTTTCTTCAACGGAGATGGCCCCAGCAAGAGCAAGCAGGTGCTGATGCAGAGCGCGTGCTCGGGTGGCACCGGAACCTTCATCGAAAAGACCGCACGGAAACTGGAAATTTCCACCGAGCAACTTTCGCAGATGGGCTACACCGGTTACACGCTGCACAAGATCAGCAGCAAGTGCGGCATCTTCGCCGAAGCCGACTCCAACACTTTGCTGAAAGCCGGAGTTTCGGTGGAGGAGATCATCGCTTCGCTGTTTGAAGCCGTGGTCTATCAAAACCTCGCGACCCTGACGCGCGGCAACACGCCCCTGCCTGAGATTCTTCTGCTGGGCGGGCCGAACCTGTTCTTCAAGGGATTGCAGGAGGCCTGGCGCTACCATCTGGGCAAAGTGTGGAAAGAGCGCAAGGTTGCGATTCCGGACGATCGCGATCCGGCGTCGTTCATCCGCGTGCCCGACAATGCCCTCTATTACGCGGCACAAGGCTGCATCGAAGTGGGTCGGCGCGATTCGCCGACCACCGGCATCTACCTTGGAACGGCTAAGCTGCGCTGGTGGATTGAAGAAGGACAACACGAGGAGAAGAAGAAGTTGGGAAGCGCCGGGCTATGGAAAGATCCCGACGAACTGCAGTCTTTTCTGAGTCGTTATTCCACTCCCAGCAAGGGGAATGGCGCCCCGGCAGCGGCAAAAAGCAACGGCAACGGACACTCGAACGGCCACGGGAAGCCCCGTCGCATTCCACGCGTCCAACTCCCCATGCTCGGCAAGACCAGCAAGCTTGGGCCCGTCGTGGTGGGCTGCGATTTCGGTTCCACGACCGCGAAAGCGGTCTGCATGTCGCCGGAAAAGGATTTGCTGTTCTCCTGCTACGCCCTGAGCCGCGGAAATCCCATCGACGACGCCAAGATTTTATTCCGCCAGGTCCGCGAGGCGGTCGGAGACGGAGAGATTCTTGGCCTGGCCATCACCGGCTACGGCAAAGACCTGCTGAAAGATGTTCTGGGCGCCGACTGCCCCGTGGTCGAGACCATTGCCCATGCCAGCGCCGGCCTGCACTATTTCCCCGACGCGGATTGCATCTGCGACGTGGGCGGCGTTGACGTTAAGATCATGATCCTGAACAACGGCGCCGTCACAGATTTCCGCCTGAACTCGCAGTGCTCCTCGGGCAACGGCGCGTTTCTTCAGGGCGTCGCCGAGCGCTTCAACATTCCCATGAGCGAGATGGCCGACGGCGCCTTCCGCGCTCAATCCATGCCGCAACTCTCCATGGGATGTGGCGTCTTCCTGCAGAGCGACATCGTCAATCAACAGCGCAAGGGCTGGCATGCGGAAGAAATTCTCGCCGGGCTGTGCGCGATTCTTCCCTTGAACGTCTGGATCTATGCCGGCGGCCTGAATAACCTGCAGCAAGTCGGCAAGAAGTACATCCTGCAAGGCGGGACCCACAAAAACCTTGCGGTTGTGAAAACGCAGGTGGACTTCATCATCAAGAAAGTTCCGGGCGCGGAAGTGGTCGTGCATCCGTACTCGGGCGAGGCCGGGGCGATTGGCGCGGCTCTCGTCGCTCTGGACTGGTGGGAAGGCGGCGGAGAAAGCAAGTTCCGTGGTTTCGATGCCATCGAGAGGTTGACCTATAAGACGGCCACCTCCGTCGACACGGTCTGCCATTGGTGCCCCGTGACTTGCCAGCGCAGCTTCATCGACGTAGAACTGGACGGCGGAAAAGGCCGGGAGTGGAGCAAGGTTCCTCTGGAAAAAGGATGGGAGCGCGTAATTGTCAACAACTCCTGCCCCAAGGGACTGGTGGAAGATTTGAACGAAATGAAGGTCATCAAGATGGGGATGGAGAAGACCAAAAATGCGTTTCCCAACGTTGCCGATCTGGTCCGCAAAGAAGCGTTCCGTCGCGTCGGTGCCTAAGAATAAAGACCGTTCGCAGGTGCGCGTCGGAATTCCGAAGGTGCTGAATATCTGGACAACTCACCAGTTCTGGGTGGGCTTCCTGAAAGCGATCGGCATCGAGTCGGAGAACATCGTGTTCAGCTCCGACACGTCGGAGGAGCAGGGGCGCGAGTTCGGCAAGGGCCGCGGCACGGTCGATTGCTGCTATCCCGTGAAGGCCATCAGCGGCCATTACGGCGAATTGGTGTTCGGGCAAAAGAAGAAGATCAACATTCTGCTGAGCCCCATGATTCACTCGCTGCCGTCGGTTCTCCACGGACACGTGGTCGACACCGTCACTTGCACGCGCGTGATGGCCGGACCCGAGAACATCAAAGCAGGATTTCTGAAGGAGCGCGACGTCTTCGGCGAGAACGGCATCACGTATGCTTCTCCGTTCGTCAGTCTCGGTGATCGGCACATGGTCACCGAACAACTGCACTCCTCTCTTAAAGACGTGTTCAACCTTGAACTGGAAGAGACGGAACGCGCCGTCAAAGCCGGATTCGAAGCCCTCGACAGTTTCACCGACAAAGCCAGAAAGCAGAGCCGCGACATTCTGACCTGGTGCGCAAAAAACCAGAAGCCATGCATTCTCGTGCTGGCGCGTCCCTATCATATGGATACGGGAATCGGCCATGAGATTGAAGGAGACCTGCAGGCTCACGGCTATCCGATTCTGTGGTTGCAATATCTTCCCGGCGATGAAGACCTCATGAACTGGCTGTTCGAAGCCGACATGCAGATGGGAAGAATCAAGAGCCCGTTCGACATTTCTGATGTCTGGACTTCTTCCTACAGCAGCAACACGAACGAAATCATGTGGGGAGCAAAAGTAGCCGCGCGCTGCCCGTGGATCACCTGCGTGGTGCGCCTTTCCAGTTACGAGTGCGGCATGGATCAGCCCACCTACACGCCCACGCAGAAAATCGTCGAAGCCACGGGGACACTCTTCTTCAAGTTTGGAGACCTGGATTCAACCAAGCCGGCCGGCGGCATCAAGATCCGCATCGAAACCATCGTCCACTACCTGGCCAAGTATTCCCAAAAAATCATGCAGCAGAAGCTGGAATGGCTGTCGCCAAACTGCCCGCTCGGTCCGCTTCCTGCTTTCGCGCCACCAGATGCGGTTCAGGAAGAACCCGTCGTAACGCAGCAGATAGCTTCATCGCCTTCGTGAACGGCGACTAGCAGAAGTCACAAAAGGGGGATGGTTTGAATGGTAGGCCCGAATGGACTCGAACCATCGACCTCTTCCGTGTCAAGGAAGCGCTCTAACCAGACTGAGCTACGGGCCTACATGCGAACGACTGTGATTTCAATTCTACGGGCGGCGGGCAATTCCGGCAACGTTGGAAAGGAAATTACAGGAACAATTGAAAGCGACGACCAAGCACTCCCGCATGGGCGGCGCACGCCGGCGGGGGATCACTCATAAAGATCTTACCATGCGCCCGGCGTAGGGCTAGCTCACCCTCGAGTTGATCCCGCGGCCGTGGCCCGACGCAGCAGCTCGGGGGACTTTATTCGCCCGCAGGTTTCTTCGAAGCTCCGACGCGGTCCCCTCCAGCGCAGATCCTCAACCGTATCGAACACGGGCACATCGAGTCGCAGAGTGGCCAGCGTGCGAAACAGCAAAGCATCGTTCCACGCG
>Ga0209517_10000440_pt1 | contig 70782 bp, 55 predicted proteins | sample PeaSoiMetSII2010_FD_187695 | JGI IMG/M metagenome (GOLD analysis project Ga0209517, IMG submission 187695) | Peat soil microbial communities from Weissenstadt, Germany - SII-2010 (SPAdes) (version 2) | ecosystem: Environmental > Terrestrial > Soil > Wetlands > Peat | place: Germany... | reverse complement strand
GCGCAATAAAGTAGCCCAGGGCGTGAGCCCTGGGTTGGACGGCTCTCACCCCGCCTGCGGCACCCCTCTCCCGCCCGAGCGGGAGAGGGGACGGGGGTGAGGGAGGGCCTCCCGAACCCACGGCTTACGCCGTGGGCTACCCGCTTACGCCCGCTCCGCGGGCTGTTTATTCAATTCCCCCGCCGGTCCCAGTATCGGTTGTCTCAACCTTTCTTCCCGTCCAGCCCAAAGAATTCCCTCACTCGCGCGTTGACCACTTTCCCGCCCTGTGTAATGAGGGTTTCACGAGTGATTTCGTCTGCGGTATCGATCACGATCTTACGGTCTTTGGTCAGGTGAGTTAGAAACGCCGCGACGTTTCGCGAGTACATCTGGCTGGCATGATAAGGAACGGTGCTCGCCAGGTTGATATAGCCGATAATGGTAACGTCGTGCTCGACAACGATCTTGCCGGCCTGAGTAACTTCGCAATTCCCGCCGCGTTCCGCCGCCACATCCACAATCACCGAACCTGGGGCCATCTTCTCGACCATTTCGCGGGTCACCAGCAGCGGCGCGCGCTTGCCCGGGATGACCGCGGCGGTGATCACCACATCGCTCTCCGCCACCACGCGGCCGAGCAACTCGCGCTGCCGCCGGTAAAACGACTCGTCTTGCGCGCGAGCATAGCCGCGCGCGTCCTGGGCATCCTGGGCCTCTACCGGCAGTTCGACGAAGCGCCCCCCCAGGCTGTGCACCTGCTCCTTGGCCGCAGGTCTCATGTCGTAGGCGGAAGTTACGGCCCCCAACCTTCGTGCCGTGGCAATAGCCTGAAGCCCCACTACGCCGGCGCCGATAATGAAGACGCGCGCCGGAGTGATGGTCCCCGCGGCGGTGGTGAGCATGGGGAACATCCGTGGCAGCCTGTCGGCCGCCAGCAGCACGGCCTTATAACCGCAGATCGTGGCCATGGAGGAAAGCGCGTCCATGCTCTGGGCGCGAGTCGTGCGCGGCATGAGCTCGATAGAGAACGACGCGACCCCGGTCGCCGCGATCTCCTGAACGGTTTCGGCCGACCCCAGAGGACGCAAGAAGCCGATCAACACTTGACCGGGCCGCAGCAGAGGCAGGTCAGCCTTGCCGGTCACGTCGTTCGATCCGTAGCAGAGGACCTGAAGGACCGCATCGGCGGCTTTAAACACCTCGGCCCGCTGCGCGAGAATCTTGCCCCCCTTGGCGGCGTATTCAGCATCCGGATAGCCGGCCGCAGCGCCCGCCCCAGCCTCAACCACCACTTCGAAACCCGCCTTGAGCAGATTCGGAATTACCGGCGGCGCCAATGCCACACGCCGCTCCCCCGGAAAGCTCTCCTTAGGAATTCCGACGATCATGCCGCTTCCTCCCTGGCCATCTTTGCTGCTTGAACTTTGCTGGCCCCTTGCCTGCGCGACTTCTCCCTGATTTCTTATCTCCCTTTATAATTCTCAAACAATTTGTAGTTCCGCTGCAAGGGTATTTCTCAAGGCGCCTCAGGCCACAGCCGCGCGATAGTTATTATTCAGACATCAAGAAGGACACGTGGGGGCCTTGTTGGACAGTTAGTGTCCTGGGTCAGAAGTTCGTTAACAAAGTCTACCTCATGCTCGACCGTTCTTTAGAGCCCCGTTAGGGGCGGCATAGAGTAGCCCAGGGCGTCAGAAGCTGTGAAAAAATCACCAAGGCCTGTCATTCCGAGCGGAGCGAGGAATCTGCATTTGTTTGTTTTCAAGGAGATAAATGCAGATGCTTCGCTTCGCTCACCATGACAGACGATTTTTTCACACCTTCTGGCGCCGTGGGCTACTCGCTGCCGCCCGCTCCGCGGGCTGAATTGTTCAACGAACTTCTGATTCGGGACAGCTAGCCTCCCTCCAAGGGAATTGACGCTCACTCCAATTTGCCGCTGGCTTCCGGTAGCAGAAGAAACTCCCCCAGCAAGCAATGTTTGTGGTACGCTTCGGACTACGGAACTACCTTCAGGTGGAGGAACAGTAATCCTATGAATATTACGGTTATTGGAGCCGGCTATGTGGGCCTAATCACTGCCTCGGGCCTGGCTGAAACCGGCCATAGGGTCATCTGTGTGGATGACGACCAGGGAAAGATTGACACCCTCAACGCGGGAGGGATGCCGTTCTACGAGCCGGGCTTAGGCGACCTGGTCAAGCGCAATCGGGAGGCGAAGCGGCTGGAGTTTATTTCCCGGATCGAGGACGCCGTAGCGCAGTGTGAGGTGATTTTCATCTGCGTGGGGACACCGCCCTTGGATAACGGAGAGGCGGACCTTTCCTCGGTGGAAACGGTGGCGCGAAGAATCTCCGCCTGCGCGCGAGGCTACCATCTGGTGATTGAGAAGAGCACCGTCCCTGTGCAGACCGGCCGCAGGCTCCAGAAACACTTCAGCATTTATGGTGACAACTCGCAATCCCACTACGACGTCGCCTCCAATCCGGAGTTCTTGCGGGAGGGATCGGGCGTGGAGGACTTTTTCCATCCTGACCGGATCGTGATTGGTGTGGATTCGGAGAAAGCGGCGAAGCTACTTGAGGAAGTGTATCGAGCGGTGCTGGAGCAAAGTTTCGTCTGTCCTATCCACGAGAGTTGTGGCAAGCGCCCGCGCGTGCCTTTTGTGATTACGGACATCAACAGCGCGGAATTGATCAAGCATGCCTCGAACTCTTACCTCGCCATGAAGATTTCTTTCATTAATATGATCGCCGACCTCTGCGAAGCGGTGGGAGCGGACGCCGGCAAGGTGGCCGAGGCGATCGGCATGGATAGCCGCATCGGAAGCAGTTTCCTCAGGCCAGGCGTAGGGTTTGGCGGTTCCTGCTTTCCCAAAGACCTTCAGGCCTTCGTCCGAGTCGGCCAAAGCGCCGGCTGCGACTTCAACCTGCTGCGCGAAGTGGAGCGGATCAATCAGCACCGCATCGATCTGTTCGTCGACAAAATCAAGCACGAACTCTGGGTGGTGCGCGGAAAGCGCATTGGCGTTTGGGGCCTGGCTTTCAAGCCCCGCACGGACGACGTTCGATCTGCTCCCGCGCTGGCGATCATCCGGCGACTGCTCACGGAAGGGGCTGTGGTGCGGGCTTACGATCCCCAGGCGATGGAAAAGGCAAAAGCCCAAATCCCCAACATTGAGTATTGTGCTGACGCCTACACGGTGGCTGAAGGCGCAGACGCTGTGCTGGCCCTGACCGAGTGGGAGGAATTCCTGCGCCTGGATTTGAACAAGGTCCGCGAGATTATGGCCCGGCCCCTGATCTTCGATGGCCGCAACATGTTTTCCCGCACCGCCATGGCCGAGCAGGGATTTGAATATGTCGACGTCGGAAGCGGGTCGCGCGGGCACAAACACGTCCCTGCTGCGAGATAGAGAAATGACGGTGGCATTTCGCCGCCCGTCGGAGTGAACTCGCGGCGCGAAGAAAGGGATTTCCGTGAGGGTTGTCATTACCGGCGGGGCAGGGTTCCTGGGAAGCCATCTCTCGGAGCAATTGCTTGCCGCAGGGCACCAGGTTTGCTGTGTGGACAGCCTTATTACGGGCCGCCTGGAGAACCTGTCCGCCTTCGAGAGCCATCCCGGTTTCACGTTTGTTCGCCACGATGTTACCAAGACGATCGAGGTGGAAGGAGCCGTTGATGCGGTGCTTCACTTCGCTTCTCCAGCAAGCCCCGTTGACTATCTACGCCTGCCCATCCAGACGCTTAAAGTGGGATCGCTCGGGACGCACAATGCCCTGGGGCTGGCCAAAGCCCGCGATGCCCGTTTTCTTCTGGCCAGCACTTCAGAAGTCTACGGTGACCCGGAAATGAGCCCGCAAGCGGAGGACTATTGGGGGCACGTGAACCCGGTGGGACCTCGAGGGGTTTATGACGAAGCGAAACGCTTCGCCGAGGCTTTGACGCTCGCGTATCATCGCTATCACCAACTGGATACGCGCATCGCCCGCATCTTCAATACCTACGGCCCTCGGATGCGGCCTCACGACGGGCGTGTCATCTCAAATTTCATCGTCCAGGCTCTCGAAGGCGAGGACCTCACGATTTACGGAGAGGGGACTCAGACCCGCAGTTTTTGCTACGTCACTGACCTTGTGGACGGCATTCTCCGGCTGCTCTTTTACGATGCCGCAGAGGGTGAAGCACCGCCGGCCGGCGCTCGGGACATTCACCTGCCTGTCAACCTGGGAAATCCTACCGAACTTCGCATCGCAGAAGTCGCCACGCTGATCATCCGGCTTACCGGAAGTGCCAGCCGCATGGTCCGCCATCCCTTGCCTGTGGACGACCCCAAATGCCGCCGGCCGGATATCTCCCGCGCTCGACGTCTGCTGGGCTGGGAGCCGCACGTCGGCCTGGAAGAAGGCCTGCACCGGACTATAGACTATTTTCGCAATCTGTAAGGCAGCCCGTGAGAGGCGGTGTTGTCATTCTGAGCGAAGCGAAGAATCTCCGTAGTTCCGGAAGAGATACAACTGCCGAGATTCTTCGCTTCGCTCAGAATGACAGAGGGCGTCACTTGCCCGGCTCGTCCCGCGGCTGGGGTTTCAGATTCAGAACAATCTGAAACCACCAGTTCGGCTGGTAATTGATCTGCACGGGAACTCCTCGCAACTCGCCCGCGGTCCCCAGCAAAACACTGAAATTAGTTTTGGCGCCGGACTCCCCATTGCGAATCTGGAACTGTGATTCCTGGAGGTCTCGATACGATTGGTGGATCTTCTGCCCTCGGTCCTTCAGGGCAATCTGGATATCTTTGGTAGGCACTGGAATCACGTGCTCGAGCGTCAGTGTGTACGGACGGGCGTTGTACACATAGCACAACGAGACCGGAGTCTTCTCTCCGGTCAGGGATCGCTCCAGTAATTCTTCGGTTGTGGAAAGGAATCCCCCACGGCGACCGCACTCGCCGCGCTGGGCGCCATCTAAACGGCGGAACTTCCGAGCCTGGTTATCGCCCAATTGGTCCAAGGCCATGGTCTGGGCGCTCGCTAGTTGGCTCATGTCGTAATCCTTGTCGCTGGAGAAGGGCACCGCGGTGGAGATGGCCCGATCGCCGTCCACTCGGCTGATGATGGCTTCGAAACGATGCTTTCCCCCGGATTTTTCGTGGGACAGTTCCCGCTGCATCGACGACACCGATTCGCCCTGTGAAGACTTCATGAAGCCTACAAAGGCGCTCGACTCCGGGGTCCTACTGCCATCCAGTTTGTCGACCTCTGTGCCCGCGCCCCAACGGTTAATGGCCCGCGGAGTTTTGGCGGGATCGGAGCCAAAAAGCAACTGGATCATGCGGAAACTGGGATCATCTTCCGCTTGGCCGGTCTTGATGTAGCCTCCGCCCAGGTCTTCTCCGCTGACCCAGAAGATGAGCAGCCTGAGGCGGCAGGTGAGGATGTATTGGTAGTCGGCGCGAATACTGGGCGTCGCCTGAATCCATCGCACTGCCTCCTTGATCCCCGCGCTGTCAGAGGTGTCGGGCGCGGAGGGCGTGGCAGAGCAGGTCCCTGCCAGGAGCAGGAAGCAAGCCAATAACCGCCAATAATTCACGGAGTCCTCGAAAATCGGCAATCAACAATCAACTGACGGCCACGCTCGTCTCGCAATCTACTTTCTCCCCGGCCGCAGTCAATTCGAAAAAGTGGTGGCCCATGATGGCGAGGGTGATGGCCTTGCTGAAATGGTGGCGATGCCGGCGCAGGGTTTGCGCCAGGAACTTCCAATACTCCATGCGATAATTGTGCACAAATCCCTGCCGCCAAAGCGACCTGCCGAGTGCCATGATGTCGGAGAACACTACCGGCGTGCGGGCCGCCTCGCCGAGTTGCGAGAGGAAGGTGGAAGCCCGTTCGAAATACTCTTTGGGGCTGTAAATTGTCTGCAGGATTCGCTGGTACCCCTCGATGAGCTGCTGTTTGTCCATTTTGGGAATGAAGTTCAGGTCCAGGAGGGTGTTGTTGCCGAGGCTCTCTTTCAAAAGCCGGCCCTCGGTCTTCAGCCGCCGCCACAACTGGGTGTTGGGCAACGCGGTGAGCAGGCCGACCATGGAAAGGGGGATGGCGGCCTCGCGAATGAATTGAATCTGCCGCTCGAAGACGTTCGCGGGATCGTTGTCGAACCCTACGATAAAACCTGCCATCACCTCGATGCCGTGAGACTGGATCAGTTTTACGCTCTCGCGCAAATCTTTGCGCAGGTTCTGGAATTTTGTTGTCTCTTTAAGGCTCTCGGCCACCGGCGTTTCAATTCCCAGGAATACGCGGGTGAAGTGAGCCTCGCGCAGCATGCGCAGCAAGTCCTCATCTTCGGCAAGATTCACCGAGGCCTCGGTGTAGAGCGAGAAGGGAAACTTGCGGTCGCGCATCCACTTCACGAGTTGCGGCAAGAGCACCTTCACGTTCTTCTTGTTGCCAATAAAGTTGTCGTCCACCAGGAACACCGGTCCACGCCACCCCGCGGCGTATAACTGCTCGAGTTCGGCGCAGAGCTGGTCAGGTGTTTTGGTGCGCGGACGGCGCCCGTAGATCTCAATGATGTCGCAAAACTCGCAGGTGAACGGGCAGCCGCGCGAATACTGCACCGCCATCGAGCTGTAGCGCCTCAGTTGGGCTAATTGCAAATCGGGCAGCGGCACACGCGTGACGTCGGGAAGATTTGGTCTGACGTAATGCGCGCGGGCTGCGTCCGCCTCGAGGTCCGCCGCCAGTTCGGCGATGATCTCCTCCGCTTCGCCTTCTACCACGTGGTCCGCCTGCGCGATCGCGGCATCTTTCGCGCTGGCGATGGGGCCGCCCACCACCGTGCGCAGCCCGCGAGCTTTGCAGCGCTCAATCTGCACCTTCATCGAGGGGCCCTGCACCAGCATACCGCTGAAGAAAACCACGTCAGCCCAGTCGAGGTCGGAGTCGTTCAGCCGCCTGACGTTCATATCCACGAGGCGCCTTTGCCAGCGCCCGGGAAGGAGCGAGGAGACCGTCAATAGGCCAAGAGGCGGGTACGCTGACCGCTTCCCCTGGAACGGCAGAGCGTGCTTAAAACTCCAGAAAGTATCTGGAAACTCGGGGTAAACCATCAGGACCTTCATGCCATTGGCCTCCTCTCACTTGCTCGCAGCTGTCAACTCGATGTACTTTCATTCGCGGCTACGCTTCCTGGGCGCTTTGAGCCCTAGGCGGCTGTATGAATTTCAATACGGAAGTCACTGAGATGCTCTGTAAGCTCCGTGGCAGGTTTTGGGAGCCAAGGAGGGCACGAAGAATCTCAATTCGGATGCGGTGCGGCGCCGGGCTTGCTTGCCTCGTTGCAAGCTCGTTGCATCAGGCGAACGAGCATACTATCACCCTCGTACAAAACGCCGCATCCTCCACGGAGGAACTTCTCGCCAGGGCGTATCCGTTCCGAATCCCCGAGGTGCCAATAATCTACCACGTTCAGCCTTGGGGTGCCATAACGAAATAGCAACCCCAATCCGTCGAGAACTGCCCCTCCGTAGGGGGACGGCTTGCCGCTCCCGCATTTCTGCCGGCGCCGACAAGGGTAGGGCAAGCCCTACCCCTACATCGCACGGGTCCGGCTGCGCGCAGCGCAGAGGCGCCTGGCCATGCGCCCCGCAGTCCCCGACCTCTCTTAACGACGGATTGGGGAGCAAGGTTTAGCTATAGGACGGTTCTACGAGTCTGAAATGTAGTATAACTTCTCAAGCCTGTGCAGCAGCGCCAGAGATCCGCCAGTAGCACAGCCACTCTTGGCTGTGCGGCCAGTAGCGAGCGGGCGGACCGTCACGGCACAGGCAAGAGTGCCTGTTCTACTTCGGCACGAGGAGAACGGAGAGTATGATCCAAACCAAGCCATTTTCTTTGATCCTGTGTCTTGTGGCAGCAACCTCATGGCTCCAGGGGCGCGTGCAGGAAAAGGCGACTGCCGGCCAGCCGCAATCGGAAACGGCGCGCATAAGCCTCGACGGCAAATGGAAGCTTTTCTATTTTCCCCAAGGCAAATATCAGATCACCCATCCCGACCAACTGCGGACCCAGAGCCTGACTTCGATCGAAGCCTCCGTGCCCGGCAACGTTGAACTCGACCTGTCGGCGAAGGGCGAATTGCCGCCCGATCTGTTTTTCGCCGACAATCTCGCCAAGTTGAAGCCCTATGAACTTTATGAGTGGTGGTATCAGCGCGAGTTTCGGAGCCCGGCAAGTGTTGCGGGGCGCAGGGTTGAATTACGCTTCGGCGGCGTGGATTGTCTCGCGACCTACTGGCTGAACGGGAAGGAATTGGGCGAGACCGCTGACGCCATGATCGAGCAGCGTTTCGACGTGACCGGAAAATTGAACCCGGCCGAGCCAAACACCCTGACGGTAAGATTAAGGTCACCCATTATCGAGGCCGCCGCGAAGCGCTACGACCCGGCAAACACCATCAGCGCGGGGCTCACCAACCAAGAGGCGATTTGGATCAGGAAGCCTGCCCACGCTTACGGCTGGGACATCATGCCGCGGGCGGTGTCGGCCGGCATCTGGCGTCCGGTGGAACTTATCGTTCACGCCCGGCACGAAATCGCGGACATGTATTTCACCACACTGTCCGCTGATCTTGGTGAGGCCTCGCTGTCGGTCGCTTACCAACTCTCGACGGACCTCGCGCTGCTTCCCCACCTCCGGCTGCGCGTCGAGGGCCGCTGCGGCGAATCCTCCTTTTCGCAGATTCACAAACTCGAATTCAGCGCAGGAAGGTTTGAAATCCGTGTGCCCAATCCCTCGCTGTGGTGGCGCAGGGGCTACGGCGATCCCAATCTTTACGAGGTGACGACGCAACTTCTCGAGGGCGATAAAGTGCTGGCGTCGCGCGCGGACCGGGTGGGAATCCGCAAAATCGAATTGATTCGCACCGAGACCACCAGCATCGAGAAGCCCGGCCAGTTCCTTTTCAAGGTCAACGGCGTGCCCATCCTGGTGAAAGGCTCCAATTGGGTGCCCGCGGACGCCTTTCACAGCCGCGACGCGGGCCGCTACGAGAAGATTCTCGCGCTCTTCATCGACCTCGGCTGCAACATGCTGCGAAGCTGGGGCGGCAACGTCTATGAAGACGACGCGTTTTTCGATATTTGCGACCGGAACGGAATCATGGTGTGGCAGGACTTCTCAATGGCGTGCGCAATCTATCCGCAGACGCCCGAATTCCTCGAGGTCATGAGGCAGGAAGCGACGTCGGTGGTTCGAAAACTGCGCAACCATCCCTCGCTCGCCCTCTGGTCCGGCGACAACGAGGTGGACCAGTCTTACTTTTTCTCAGGCCTCGATCCCGCGCACAACAAGATCACGCGGGAAGTACTGCCGCAGGTGGTCTTTCAGTGTGATCCTTACCGGCCTTACCTCCCCAGCTCTCCCTACATGGCCCAGGAAGTCATCGCCACCGGTAAAACGGAACTCATGCCCGAAGACCACTTGTGGGGCCCGCGCGATTATTTCAAGAGCACCTACTACACCCAGCACACCGCGCATTTCGTGAGCGAGATCGGCTACCACGGCTGTCCCGGGCTTTCCTCGATCCAGCGTTTTGTCGACGCCGGCCACGTGTGGCCCTGGAAAGACAATCCCCAGTGGATCTTTCATTCCACCGACATGTCGGAGAATCCATACCGCATCAACCTGATGGCCAACCAGGTGAAGGAACTGTTCGGTGAGATTCCGGACGACATTCACGACTTCATTCTGGCGTCCCAGGTCTCCCAGGCCGAGGCGAAAAAGTTCTTCGTCGAGATGACCCGCCTGAAAAAGTGGCGCAGCACTGGCCTGATCTGGTGGAACGTCATGGACGGCTGGCCGCAGTTCTCGGACGCCATCGTGGACTACTACTTCAACAGGAAACTTGCCTACTCTTATATTCGCCGCGTGCAGGTGCCCGTATGCCTCATGGTGGATGAGCCCCAGGATTGGCGCGTGCGCGTGGTGGTCGGAGATGATTCAAGGGAAGACGCCCACGGCCATTACCGCGTCTGGGACGCGGACTCGGGAGAGACCTTGCTGGAAGGAAACTACACGGTGAGAGCGAACGAGAACCTTGCAGTGGGCAGTATCCCGGTGTTCCACTCCGGCAAGCGGCTTTTCCTGCTCGAGTGGACCGCCAACGGCCACCGCTACGTCAATCACTACCTTCAGGGCATGCCGCCCTTTTCTCTCGCCCAGTACAGATCCTGGCTCGTGAAAATCGCCGCCCTGCAGAACGACTTTGACCCGGCTAATGTGGGGAGATAACGAATTGGGGAGATAACGAATGATGAAGAGGCCTCTCCCTTGGAGTCGGTGAGAAAGCGCCCGACTCTGTCATTCCGAGCCCTTCGCTGTCATCCTGAGCGAAGCGAAGGATCTCGCTCTGGGTGTTCAGGGTAAACTCCGCGAGGAATCTCGCTCTGAGTGCATTCAAGGCGGTGCGAGATTCTTCGTCGCCTGCGGCTCCTCAGAATGACACATTAACCAAGTTTTCACGTAGACTCGTGGGGACGGGGGTCACGTCGGTGCCAAGAAACGGTGCCGTTGACTCCCGCTCACGCCCCGCCGTACCTCGGCTCCTCATCCCCCGAGGGCCCGTAAATGGACGGCACCTTCCCGCCGGCCAGGCGCAAATAAACAGTAAGCTGCCCGCGGTGGTGTACTTCGTCCATCAGGTTTCCCCCGAAAGAACTGCGGAGATTCTTCGCTTCGCTCAGAATGACAGGCGAAGAACCAGGATGACACATCACTACGCCGCAAGTTTTTCGGACACTACTTTGGCCTGGGTGAAGAGCAGCAGGTAGTCGCGTCCGCCGGCTTTGGAATCGGTGCCGGACATATTGAAGCCGCCAAACGGGTGGCCGCCGACCAGGGCGCCGGTGCATTTCCGGTTGAAGTAGAGGTTGCCGACGAAGAACTCCTCGGCTGCCTTCTCCAGTTTCTGGCGGTTCTTGGTGTAGACGGCGCCGGTCAGGCCGTACTCGGTGTTGTTGGCGATCTCGAGGGCTTCTTCGAAGTTCCTGGCCTTGAGGACGGCCAGCACCGGGCCGAAGATTTCCTCCTGCGCGATGCGAGCTTTGGGAGCCACGTCGGCAATCACTGTGGGCTGAATGAAGTAGCCTGATCCGTGATCTTCCCCGCCCCCGGCAATGAGACGGCCCTCCTTCTTGCCGATGGCGATATATTCAAGGATGGACTGTTTTGCCCGGGCGTTAATCACCGGGCCCATGTAGTTGTCGGGACGCGTGGCCGGGCCGACTTTGATCTGCGCGACGCGGCGCTCGATTTTCTCGAGGAAGGCCTCGTAAACCGACTCGACCACGATGGCGCGCGAGCAGGCCGAGCATTTCTGGCCCTGGTAGCCGAAAGCGGAAACCGTGACACCTTCAACGGCCGCTTCCAAATCCGTCTCGCTATCCACCACGATGGAGTTCTTGCCGCCCATTTCCGCGATCACGCGCTTCACCCAAATCTGTCCCGACGCGGTTTTCGCCGCAACGCTGTTGACCTGAAGACCCACTTCCTTTGAGCCCGTAAAAGCCACAAAGCGCGTGCGCGGATGTCCCACGAGTAAGTCTCCGACCGCACCACCGGGTCCAGGAAGATAATTCACCACTCCTGCCGGCATTCCCGCTTCCTCCAAGGCTTCTAACAACTTGTACGCAATCACGGGGGCATCGCTCGAAGGCTTCAGGACCACGGTGTTTCCCGCTACTACGGAGGCCAGCGTCATCCCGGTGGTGATGGCCAGCGGGAAATTCCAGGGCGGAATCACGACACCGACACCCAGCGGAAGGTACTTCAGGAAATTCCTCTCGCCGTGGACCGAAGTGAGAGGCTGCGGCGGATCGAGCCGGAGGATTTCGCGGGCGTAGAACTCTGCAAAGTCGATGGCCTCGGCCACGTCCGCGTCGGCCTCCGCCCAGGTTTTACCGACCTCGTAACACATCCAAGCCATGTAATGATACTTGCGCTCACGGATGATCCGGGCCGTTTCGACGGCCAGTTCCGCCCGCCGTTCCACCGGTGTGTGGCTCCAAGTCTTGAAGGCTTCATCCGCGGCTCGAATGGCGCGCTCCGCCAAGCCGGCATCAGCTTTGGAGACCGCCCCGACCGTCTGATCTTTTTGGCTCGGGTTGGTTGAGGAGAATTTATCCTGCGTCTTGATCCTCTCTTTTTTGATCACCAGATCGTATTCCCGGCCCAACTGCTCCCCGACTTCTGCTATGGCCGCCTTCATGCGCAGTTCGTGTTCCGGGTTCCCCTTAAAGTCACGCAGCGGTTCATTCTTAAATTCAGCAAGGCGCATTGACGTGTCTCCTCCGCGATGGACGTGAAGTTTCGATTATAACGGTTCGCGCCCGGTAGAAGAAGTGGCGCAGGCACTCTTGCCGGCGTCTGTCACGAGAGCGGGCGCGTTCTTCGACTCACCTCGAAATGTGCAGATATAGCGTCGCTGGTTTCCGCAGAGTACAATAGCCATAAGCTGACGGCTGATCGCTCGGAGCTGACAGCTTGAGGAAACCATGCCCAAGGCTCAATTACAATACCTGACCGACGAATTGAACAAGCTGCGTGAGCAGAAGCTCTACCAGAAGCTGCGCGTGCTCGAAACCGAACAGCTTCCGGTTTCCCGCTTCGATGGCCGCGAGGTCATCAACCTTTCATCCAACAATTACCTGGGGCTCACCACTCACCCCAAGCTTCGCGAGCGCGCCCTCGAGGCGATCCGGAAATTCGGCGTGGGCTCCGGCGCCGTGCGCACCATCGCGGGAACCATGTCGATCCACCTTGAACTCGAGGAGAAGATTGCCAGTTTCAAGCACGTCGAGGCTTCGGTGGTTTTCCAGTCCGGGTTCACTGCCAACGCGGGAACGGTGCAAGCCATCCTGGGCCGGGAAGACGTCATCATTTCCGACCAGCTCAATCATGCTTCGCTCATCGACGGCTGCCGGCTTTCGCGCGCTGAAATCAAGGTTTTCCCGCACAAGGATCTCGATGCCTGCGAGAGCATTTTGAAGGAAATTGCCGGCCGCAGTTGCCGCAAGCTGCTGGTGACTGACGGCGTCTTCTCGATGGATGGCGACATTGCCCCGTTGCCGCAGCTTGTTGAGCTGGCGGAAAAGTACGGCTGCATTATGATGATCGACGACGCGCACGCTTCCGGCGTCCTGGGGCGCAACGGCCGCGGAACCGTTGATCACTTCAACTTGCACGGCCGCGTCGATATTCAGGTGGGCACGCTTTCGAAAGCCATTGGCGCCCTGGGCGGCTACGTCTGCTCGACTCGCGACGCCATCGAGTTTCTTTATCATCGTGCCCGGCCGTTCCTGTTTTCGACTTCGCATCCCCCTTCCGTGGCTGCCACTTGCCTTGCGGCCTTTGAGGTACTCGAAGAGGAACCGCAACTGATCGACCAACTCTGGGCCAATACCCGCTTTTTCAAGGAAGGGCTGAAGAAGCTCGGGTTCAACACAGGCGTGAGCGAGACGCCCATCACGCCCGTCATCGTGGGCGACGCCGCACTGGCTCACCAGTTCTCGCGCGAGCTTTTTGCCGCCGGAGTGTTTGCTCAAAGCATCGGATTCCCCACCGTCCCCGAGGGCAAAGCTCGCATTCGCACCATTGTTACGGCCACCCACACGCAGGAAGAACTTGCCCGCGCGCTGGACATTCTCGAAAGCGTCGGGAAGAAGCTGAAGATAATTTAAAAGGGATTCCAATCTGCGTTCATCCGCGCAATCCGCGGCTTGTCATTAAAGCTAGTGTTGCGGTGTAGCGCCGACCTTCAGGTCGGCAAGTGCTGACCTTAAGGTCAGCGCTACAGGCAAACGCAATTCCCGCGCGCACCACTAGCTCACCGGCTCGGCGAGCGCGGCGGAGTGGTCTGCCAGGCGGGGGGGCTGGATCATGCGATAGAGGTGGTTTAAGGGCACCCGGCCGGGGCCCACGCTGTAGGCCTTGCGAACGGCCTCGGTGACGTAGGCTTTGGCCAGAACTACGGCCTCGCGAAGTTGGCGGCCCAAGGCCAGATGCGCGGCGATTGCGGAAGAAAACGTACAGCCGGTGCCGTGGGTGTTGTCGGGCTTTACGCGGTCGCCAATGAAAACCTCCAGCCCCGAGCCGTCATAGAGGACGTCTGTGGCCTTATCCAAGTGGCCGCCGGTCACCACCACGGCGCGCGCTCCCATCTCCGCCAGCTTACGCGCCGCGGCCTTCATGGCGTCCAGGTTTTCCACCCTCAGCCCGGTCATTGCCGAGGCTTCGAACAGGTTGGGCGTGATGACATGGGCCCGCTTGATTAAGTCGTCGCGCAGATACTCCTGGCACGCTTCATCCATCAGGTCTTTCCCACTCGAGGAACGAATGACCGGGTCGAGCACCGAAGGGATGGCTGGGTTGGATTCCAGAATCTCGCTCACCACTTCGGCATTGGCCCGGTTGGCCAGCATGCCGATTTTGATGGCTTTTACCCGGCCGTCCGCGAGCAGGGCGGCAATAGTTTCTTTCAGAACCGCGCGCTCAGTAGGGTAGACAGCGTAAACTCCCTGGGTGTTTTGGATGGTCAACGCCGTAAGCGCCGCCACGCCGTAGCAGCCATGGGCGCCGAAGGTCTTCAGATCTGCGGCGATTCCTGCTCCTGAGGATGGATCGAAGCCTGCGATGCTGAGGGCCACGGGCCACGCGGCGCTAAGCTGATGATTCATTTTTTCTTGCTGAGCCTCGTTTCTGGGTCACAACTTTATTTGATTATAGAGGGGTGTGCCCGGTTGTCAATAAAGTTTTGCTAAGATCCGGTTGCGTCCTGAAAGTAGCGCGGACCTTCAAGTCGGCGGATACTGGCCCAAGCAGGTTGGCGGCAAACCGTTGTGGCTGTCATCCTGAGGAGCCGTAGGCGACGAAGGATCTCCGTAGTAGGTCGAAACTACAACTACCGGGATTCTTCGCTTCGCTCAGAATGACAGCGTCCAAGGATTCTTCCGCAGTTGTTAAAGGCCAGCGCTACCTGTGAAATCAGGACACCCCTCACTTCCCAGTCCCCACCACATCCATTTCGGAATCGGATTGCACCACCAGCTTCAAAGTCTTCTTGTCTGTGAAGGGAATCGAATCCGAGTTTTCGAGGCGGGCACTCAGCGTCTGGTGGATGGTGGCATGATTCTCGAGGACTCTGCCGTCGTCAAGCGCCAGCAGCACCTTGCCTTGACCCTGCCCGTCGATGTGCATGTCCACACCCATTCCGTGGGAGGCAAGCTGGGAGAGCGGCTCGTTCGGCCCCAGGGCCTTCGAGGACGGCCGCACCATGTTCACGAAGCTGAATTCCACTATTGCGGCCTCTATATCTCCCACCTTGGTCTTGCCGACGTATCGCAGCGTGTTCTCCCCTGTGACGTCATACGGATATGCCGCGCTTGCCGGGGAGTTCAACTGCCGCTTCCAGGTTATACCCGGCGTCACAGGGGAGCCAGGGTAGAGCGTACCGCCTCCCACTTGCTCGAGGAAAAACCTCAGGGCCTGGCGAAGCGGCTCGCGGTAGGCCACATCCAAGTCCTCGAACAGGCCCTCGCCGCCTTCAAAGCCCAGAAGCTTTCCGTCACGGTCATAGTGGGCGACGATATCCTGACCCGCGACGTGTTGGCTGATCTCCCGCTGCTCGCTTTCGGCGGAGTCGCCGGAGCCGGCGGGCGTGTGCGCGGCGAGGTCAGACTGAAATTGGAACTTGTCGAAGTGGTTTTCGATGTCCGCACTCCCGTCGCTGTGTACTTCCTTCACCGTCACGGTGTTTTGCTGCTGCGACGAGAAGTCGGTCGGCAGAGGAGGCAAAAAACTCTGCAGCTCCGGCGGGTCCGAATGGACTACTGCCTTGGTGTGCATCTTGGTGGCGTAGACCATTTTCTGGCCGCTTCGGTACCGGCGCGCCAGGTTCACCTCCTGCCCACGAGAAAGCCTGGGCGCGCATAAGCAGAGCAGTGCCAGCCCAGCCACGAGCCGCAGCCGCACGCGCGGCCTTTGTGCCCGCTGAAGCAGCAGCGCCAGCTGTTGAGGCCGCACCAGCACTTGATGATGGAAATCACCGTCATACAGGGGCGCTCTGGAAGGGCGGGGCTTCAGCCCCGCCGCCTCCGGGAGCGCGACGGTTTGGGCTCGCATCTGTGTCTGTCTTAAGCCCCAAAGGGGCGATCTATCGCAGCCCAGGCCAATGGCCTGGGTCAACGTCGCGCGATCAAGTTCGTAGCCCTGTAGGGGCGAAATACGCTTGGTGCGGAAGGAGAGATGGATGTGCAGCTCGGACAGAGATTGCGGCATGAAAACGACCCTATTCCGCCCTTTCAGGGCTGACCCAATCTAAACGGGCCGACATCGCCGACCCAGGCCGTTGGCCTGGGCTTTGGTAGATCGCCCCTTTGGGGCTCAAACCGATGCATTCGCGGTTTCCTTTTGGTAGCGCTCCAGGCATTCGTGGGAGCAGAAGTGAAGGGTCTCGGAGCCGCGCACGAGGCTGTGAGAAAGCTCCGTAGAAACGAACATACCGCAAACCGGATCGCGTGCAGTCTTGCCTATGCGCACCCGATTTGCCGTTTGCGGCGGACGAGCCGATCCGCGCACCGGAGAGGGAGCAAAGAAAGTTCGCACCGCCCCGCCCAGCAGTTTCCCCACCACGAGGAGGAATATCAATTCCACCAAATATGAGAGCAAGCTTCCCATGATATGTCAGACGACTCAATCGTCCTGCGGGATGCCCTGATTCTACTGGCTGGGCGTAGCGTCGCCGGAAGTACCTTGCGCGGCGTCCAGCTTCTGCTTCAAGCTTTGAAGATTCGGATTCGTAGGATCCAGCTTGTGCAGGCGCTCCCATGCTCGCCGGGCAGCGGCCAGGTTGTGAGTCCCTTCCAGGTTCACCACAATCACGTTCAGCAAGGTGGGCTTGTGGTCAGGGTCGAGCGCCAGCGATTGGTTGTACTGCTTCAGCGCCTCAGCGCTCTGGCCAGTGTAGTAGTACGCCGTCCCGAGATCGGTGCGAGCGTTCACGCTGTTCGGGTTGAGGGCCAGGGACTTCTGGTACCACTCAATGGCCTGCTGGTATTGCCGCTGGTCGTAAAGGAAATTGGCGAGCTTGAGCGGTATGTCGGGATCCTTGGGGTTTTGTTGCGATTCCTCTTGGAGCTGTTTGATGATCAACCCGTTGTCGATGGGAGGATGCCCCTCGGGCAATCCTGACGGCGTCGTTCCGGCCTGGGTCCTTCCCGGAGAGCCGCCATTCTCAGCCGGCATTCCTGAAGGCGCCGTCATCACGCCTTTCTGCCGCCCGCTCCAACCAAGCTGCGCGGCTGTGATGTAGCCCGCCAGAAATCCCACCACAAGAAAAACCACCGCCGTTAGTAATGTCTCTTTCTTCATCCGGTTCCCGCACACCACTCCCTTGTTGCAAGTCTAATGGAGCGACAGGGTAGCGTCAAGCGTAACGCCAGCGTAACGCCAGCGCCCCAATCCGTCGATAAGCGAGTTCGCGGATGCTTCTGCGCATGGACTTGTGCCTCTATGCCGCACATGGTTGGACCCGGGCGGTGTAGGGGCAGGGCTTGCCCTACCCTTGTTGGGGCCAGCAGAAATGCGGGGACGGCAAGCCGTCCCCCTACGGCGGGGTGGCATGGGCCCTCCCCTCCTCGACATCTCATGTCGACGGATTGGGGTGCGCTCCGTCATTCGTAGCGGAGGGCCTCGACGGGATTCAGATGGGAGGCGCGGATGGCCGGAGTGATGCCGCTCGCGAGCCCTACCAGGATCAGAATGACCGTGGACACCGCGACGGTGCCAAGTGAAATGTAAAGGTGAATATCACCTTTGCCGGACGTGTCTTCGTAGAGAGGGCCATAGAGCGGAAGCGTTCCGATGGCGGCGGAGGCGGCGTAGGCAAGGCCAATTCCGACGACCCCGCCAATCGCGGTGATGACCAGGGCCTCAGCCAGAAACTGCAACTGGATTTGCCAGCGCCTGGCGCCCAAGGCTCGGCGCAAGCCAATTTCCCGCACCCGTTCTTCGACAGCCACCAGCATGATGTTCATAAGTCCCACGCCGCCGATGCCCAGGGTGAGCGCGCCGACGAACGTAAACAACGCCTCGAAGCCGATGGTGATTCCGTCGATGACGGGCCGGAACTGCTCGCGGCCGAACATGATCACAGCGCGTTCGTCCGTCGAGGAAAAGCGCTGCCGCTTGGCCATCTCCGCACGCACCTGGCTCATGGCCTCCTTTTCAAAGCGTGGTGCGCGCGGCTCGAAGACCAGCACGGCGGCGTAGCGGGTGTTCCAAAGATCGCCCGCGCTGGAATAGGGTATCCAAACCGACTCGTCGTCGCTCGTGAAGTAATTGCTGTCCTGAATCTTCCGTTCCATGGTGCCGATCACGGTGAAGCGAGTGCCGCTGATGCGAACCGTTTCGCCCACTGCCGGCTGTCCGCTGAAAAGCTTTTCCCGGAGGCGCGCGCCCAGGAACACCACTCGCCGCCGCTCGAGCGCATCCTCGGGGCTGATCCAGCGGCCCGCGCTCGGCACCTCGTTGCGCATTTCGCCGTATTCGGGACAGACGCCGCGAATCGCCGTGTTGGCCAGGCGATCGCCGTAAGAGATGGGAAGCCAGCGCACGGTTTCAAGGCAGGCGGTCTTGACCAACGTGGCGTTTTCACGAACCAGGTCCAGGTCCTCTTTCTCAAGCACCACCTGCTTGCCCGCCCGCTGGCCTCCCGCCTGCTCGCTGGTCTGTTGGGGCCAACAGATCACTGCCCCCTTGCCGAATGCATCGAAGGACGCGACCACCACGGAACGAAGCCCTCGACCATAAGCGAGCAAGAGAGCCACGGCGGCAATACCCCACATAATCCCCAGCATGGTGAGGAAACTCCGCAGCGGCTGCCGGCGAAGCGCGTTCCAAGCTTGAATTATGGTCTCGCGGAACATGTCGGACCTCTAGTGTGGTGCAACGTTAGTCCGTTCATTAAGTCAGCCCTCCCACCTCAGCCCCGAAGGGGCGACAGAGAGTAGCCCAGGGCGTAAGCCCTGGGGGAAGCAACAACCCTCTCCCCCTTTCTCCCCCTCTCCCGCCCAGCGGGAGAGGGGGAAGGGGGTGAGGGGAGGTCCCCTGAACCCACGGCTCACGCCGTGGGCTACTTACTTACGCCCACTTCGCGGGCTGACTTCTTGAACGAACTTCCGCTACACACGCTCGCTGACAGCTTAAAGCTGACAACTAGCCCCCCGGCTCATATCGCAGCGCCTCGATCGGATCAACTGAGGCGGCCCTGCGCGCGGGGTACAGTGCCGAGAGGATCGCAATGGTTCCCAAGAGCGTGAATGACAACGCGGCGGATTTCCAGGTGGGCAGCAGGCCGGCAAAGAAAGCGGGCATGGGGAGAAGGTCGACGAGCGCGCAGAATCCGTAGGCGATGCCCATGCCCAGGCCGCCGCTTAACAGCACGATAACCACGGCCTCGATGAAGAACTGGCTCAAGATCGACCGGGCGCTGGCTCCCACGGCTTTGCGCACGCCGATTTCACGCGTGCGTTCCCGCACCGCCACCAGCATGACGTTCATTACGCCGATCCCGCCCAGCAGCAGGGTAACGATCCCCACGGCACCCAGGAAGAGCTTCATGCTATCCATGATTTTCTGAAAGCCCTTGGCCTCTTCGACCGTGTCCCAGATGGGAGCGGCTTCCTTATCGCGCGGGTCGAAGTTGTGAATCCGCCCCAGCGCACGGAGCACCTGCCGTTTGCAGGTTTCGTGCTCGGCGAGCGATCTTGGAGCCACCAGCAGGTGATCGAGAGTTGTGGGCAGCAGCGGTGGTTTGTTCGGGAAATCGCGCCGCATAGCGCCGAAGGGTATAAAAACCTTATCGACGTCCCACCCGTCATAACAACTGTTCTGGTCCTTGCTGACCATGACTCCGATCACGGTATAGGGCAGATTGCTGATCCAGACGGTTTCCCCCACCGCGGCACGGGTCGAGAAAAGCTGCTTCTTGATGTTGCTGCCCAGGAAGGCCACACGGCGCGCCTGGGCGTTGTCGCCCCAGCCATAGAACCGCCCATCTGAAACGCGGACCGAGCGAATCTCCGCAAACGGTGGAAGCGAACCCGTAACCTCCGGCGAAGCATTGTTATAGAGGCTGCGCACGGATAAGCTGCCTCGCGAAAGTTCCGGCAAGACGTACCGGCAGGCCGTAGCCTCCGCCGCCACTTCGGGCGCATCCGCGTCCTGCCAGCTCACTTCACGCCCCGCTCGCAGCCCGCCCGCCTGCATGCTGGTTCGGCCATTGAAGAAAATCATCAGGTCCTTGGCAAAGGTCTCCTGCTGCCTTTGCATGCCCACGCGCAACCCTTCGCCGGCAGCCACCATCAGTGTGATCGAGATAATCCCCCAGGCAATGCCAAACAGGGTGAGGAAGGTCCGCAGCTTGTGTGACCACAAGGTGCGCAGGGTGTCGAGAATGAGGTCGCGGAAAACCATTGGGAACACCAGTGACAAGTGACGAGTGACAAGCTAAAGACCAGCTACAGAGTTCCAGAGGTCGGGTTAGCGTCAGAGTCCCGCTCGTCACTCGTCACTTGTCACTCGTCACTGCAAAATCACTTGCTGCCCTTCCTTCAAGCCCTCGATCAGTTCCGTCTTTACGCCGTTGGAAATGCCGAGTTTCGCCGAAAGTTTGCGCCGGCCGGTCTTGGAGCCGGGATCCGGAGTCTCGAGGAACGTGTGGCGGTCCTTGTCGTAGATCACCGCCGCCTCGGGCACCATCAGCACTTTGTGCTTTTCCTCGAGGATAATCTCGGCGTTGGCGCTCATGTTTGCTTTCAGCTCGCCGGTCGGATTTTGGATGGAGACGCGGACCTCGAAGGTGGTGACGTTGTCCTTCTCGACTCCCAGCGGGGAAATCTTCGTGACCTTGCCCATGAATTTCTTGTCCTTGAGCGACTCAACCGAAATTCGAGCCGGCTGGCCCAGATAGACTTTGCTGACGTCGGACTCGTCGACCTTACCTTTGACGTAAACCTCGCTTACGTCTCCGAGCGTCATGATGCTGGTGGCCTGCGAGCCGAGGATCAGGATCGAGCTGACGGCATCGCCTACCTCTACGTCCCGGGAAAGCACCAACCCATCCATGTTGCTGACAATCGTGGAGTTGCTCAGGTCCTCCTCGGCGCTATCGAGGGCGGCTTGCATCTGGGCCACCTGGGCTTTGGCGCGCGCCACTTCGGCGCGACTCACCGCCACATTGCGCTGGGCTGACAACTGCTTGTTGAGCGCGAGCTGGTACGCCTTCTCAGCGTCTTCCGAAACCGCAGTCGAAACCAGTCCTTCAATCTGCAGCTTCCTCTGTCGCTCGGCGGTAGATTTCAAGAAGGGCAAGTCAGGACCTTGCGCATCCACCACATTGCGCTCGTAAGTCGCCTGCGCCGACTGCACGGAGGCCTCGGCGGCCTGCAGGTTGGCGCGAGCTTCAGCCACCCGGGCGCGCAACTGCTCTTTGTCTAGCTCCACCAACACCTGGCCCTGCTTCACTCGATCGCCGTAATCGGCGAAGATCTTCTCCACGATGCCGCTGGCCTTCGATTTGACTTCCACCTTTGCCAGCGGCTCTATTCTGCCCGTGGCCACCACCGACCGCGCCAAGTCACCTCGTTCGACTGTCGACAGTTTGGAGGAATCTATCTGGCGACTCGGCCGCAGGGCAGCGGAAATGCCAAACCCGCACCCGATCAGAACCACCAAAACAGCTGTGACGGCGATCCAGCGCCGCCGTTTCTTATGATTGTTATTCGTCATAGCACTACCTCGATCCCGGACGCGCTCCGGGTGTCTAGTGCCAGATACGCGAATGCCAAGGCAAATGTTCCAGAACAGTTAGGTGTGACCCATTGTCGTTCTGCGGAATCCGGAAACCATGAAATACCTGGGAGCGCGGGCATCCTGCCCGCAGCGGGAATGGGATTGCGGCGCGACAAGCGGGCAGGATGCCCGCGCTCCCGGGTATTTTCAAAGCAGTCGAAGGTAACTTGAATCCGGAGCTTTGAGCTTTACCGCTGGGCCGAAAGGAGGGGCGGGCGGGACACGACTTCCACTCGCACCCGCGTCGTGCCGGTGAGGACAAATCCCAGGCGCTTGGCGGCCGCCCATGAAACATCGAGCAGGCGCTTGCCCAGATGGGGGCCTCGATCGTTCACTCGGAGAAGCAAGGACTTATGGTTTCTAAGGTTGGTGACCCGGATGGTGGTTCCAAAAGGGAGTGTGTGGTGCGCTGCGGTGAGTCCGTTCAGGTCGAAGGCCTCTCCGCTGGCAGTCTGATTTCCCTCAACTTCTTCACCGTACCAGCTTGCGACGCCGACTTCGTGTTGTTCGCTTGGCACAACACTCACGCGAGGCAGGCTGAGCGAGCCGGATAACCGCGCCTCGGACTTCGGCGATAGTGCAATGAGCCCTGCGACAGCACAGCCAATGATGAGCCTCTTCATGGACTCCTCCGCGTAGCACGCTGCCCTTATTGGCCGAACTCACCTAACCTACGTCGCTTACCTAGGGTTATGACTATTGTCTGTGCCACTCTAGAAAGCCTGGAACGAAAAGTCAAGCACGAAAAAACGGGAATCCAGACCGTGTAGACCAGTTTTCGAAGGTTTTGGACTTTTCGTACCTTACGGGAGGGCCGCACACCTTGAAAGCAGGTTTGAGCTGACAGTTCCAGCTCGCTGGTGAGCTGTGACTAGGGGTTGGCTACAACTTCCACTCGGACAGGCGTCGTGCCGGATTCGACAAATCCCAGGCGTTTTGCCGCAGCCCAGGAAACGTCAATGAGGCGCCGCCCGACATATGGCCCGCGGTCGTTGATTCGGAGCAGAATGTTCTTGCGGTTGTGAAGGTTGGTAACCTTGACGGTAGTTCCAAAGGGCAGGGTGGGGTGTGCTGCTGTAAGTCCATTAAAATCATAGATTTCACCGTCAGCAGTCTCATTTCCCTGGAATTCTTCGCCGTACCAGCTTGCTTCTCCGGTCTCAGGTTCGACTTTGGGTACCGCCGACGGGCGAGGCGGCAGGCTCGAAACGGACGACCTTGCTTCGGACTTGGGTGACAGAGCAATCAACCCTGCCACTGCGCATCCTATGACAAGTTTTCTCATTCATCCTCCAAACATCGCCCACCCATTCTTACAGAGCTGGTTTAATGTCAAATGAGGTTTTCGGGTTGGGGATTCACGTATTATTGAGTAGAATGAACAAAATGTCAAGATGCAAAACAGTCTGGCAAGTCTGGTTTATCGTAGACCTCTGGGCTTTTACCGACCCGCAAGACCAATAACGGTTCAGGGGGTACTCCGGGCGCAAGAGCACACCGATTCCGTGCCGAAGGCATCTTGGAGTGCGGCAGCGAAGCTCTGCTCCTTACACGCATCTTTTGTGTGTTAGACATCGGGCGACTGCAGTCGCACATTATGGCAGGCCCCGAAGGGGCCTTCCGTGAGTAGCCGCAGGTCTTAACCTGCGGAAACCGTGGGAAAGGGAATAACCTCAACCCCGAAGGGGTTGAACTACCGTTCGGCCCCTTCAGGGCGGATCCTGCTCTTGGGCACATTTTCCGTGGGTTTCACCCACGGCTACTCATGGTTTGCCCCTCCGGGGCAAGAACTCGCCGTAAGTGAGTGAGTCAATACTCCGCATCACCAAGATGCGTGTAAGGACCAGAGCTACGCTGCCGCACTCCAAGGCGCTTCGCGCATCTTGACGGTAGATCATTAATGTCGGCGGGCGTGCGCGAGTGCCTGCTGCCTACTGCCTATTGCCCACTGCCTACTGCCTACTTCCCTCCCCCGCCAGGGGAATTTTCACCTGAAAGACGGAGCCCCCACCTGGCTTGCTCTGGACCGTGATCGCACCCCCGTGAGCCTCGGCAATCCACTTCCCGATGGCCAGTCCCAGGCCCGCGCCCCCGGTCTGGCGTGAGCGTGCCGGGTCGGCGCGGAAGAAGCGTTCGAAAATGTGGGGGAGGTCCTGGGCAGTGATACCGATGCCGCTGTCTCGCACCTCGGCGACGGCAGAGCCGTTATTCGAGTACAAGGAGACCGTAATACGGCCCTGGGGCGGTGTGTATTTCACGGCGTTGTCGAGCAGAATCAGGAACAGCCTTAGCAGCGAGTTGGCGTCGCCATTAATCCAGACGGGAACTTCCGGCAACTCCGATTGCAGGCTGATCTGTTTTGTTTCCGCCAACGCCCGGCCTTCCAGGCATGCCTCCTGGATGCTTTCGGCCATGTTGATGCGGGTGCGCTCCAAGGCTTGAGCGCCCGAGTCGGCACGGGCAAGAAGCATAAGGTCTTCAAGGAGTACGGAGGTTCGCTGAAGGTCCTCGAGGATTTGCCGCAGCGTCTCGCGGTATTCCTCTTCCGAGCGGGACCTGCGCAGGATGATTTCGGCCCGGGTGCGCATGAGCGCCACAGGAGTGCGCAGTTCGTGAGAAGCGTCGGCGGTGAACTGCGTTATTCGCCGGAAAGCCTGTTCGAGCCGCTCCAGCATGCCGTTCAGTGTCTCCGACAGGCGTTCGAGCTCATCTCCCGTGCGCGGCACAGCCAACCGGCTGGAGAGGTTTTGCGCGCTGATGCTGCGCGCCTCCCGCGTGATCTGGTCGACCGGCCCTAGAGCTCGTCGGCTCAGCCAGTAGCCGCCCGCCGACGCCAGCAAAAGGAGAAGCGGAGAAGACAGAAACAGGACTCGCCGGAAACGGTTCAACGCCTCATTGAAATCGTCCAGCGGGTAGGCGAGTTGTACGACAAAAACCTTGCCCCGCGCCGCGACTGGGGTGGTTCGCACTCGCAAGGGCACGCCGTCCGGCTGCTCGGTCGTGACTGAAGCCCTGGAAATCGGCGCCGTCGCCGGTCCGAAACGGGCCATGGTCTTGGAGCGATAGATCCAGTTGCCGGCAGGGTCTGAAACCTGCAGTAGATCGCTTCCGGCCAGTATTTCTTCGTCGCGTTCGAGGTCGCGCGCCAGATTACCGCTTACGGATTCCCGCTCGATCAGCTCACGAATCCCCTGAACCTGATCCAGTAAGCTCTCATCGACGGTTTCGAGAATGCTGCCGCGCATCGCGTAATACGCGACCACCCCGAACACGCAAAACCCTGTCGCCAGAACGGCGAAGTACCAGGCCGTAATGCGAATGCGAAGAGGGAGGCCGGTGACCAGTCGGTATGAGGAGCGCAATTTCAGGTGATCCTTGGAAGGGCGGGGCTTTAGCCCCGCCGCCCAGATCCGCTGAGTTGAATGGGCCTTTAGGCCCTGAAAGCACGTCGCTTCAGGGGCTAAAGCCCCCTCTACGCCTCCCGGGATCAGCGGCGGGGCTAAAGCCCCGCCCTTCCCTATTCTACAAAGAACTTCGCCGACTAATTCAGCCAAGCAGTAGTCATAGCTCCGGATCTGCTCGCAGGCAGTAGCCAATTCCACGCACGGTCTGAATCAGCTTAGGGCTGAAGCCTTTGTCCACTTTGCCCCGCAGTAGCCGCACAAAGGCGTCCAGGGTATTCTCCTCCACGTCGTTCTCGAGGCCCCAGACCGCTTCCACAATCGCGGTGCGCGTCACCACCCGGCCTGCCCGCCGCATCAGCAGTTCGAGCAGCCGGTACTCGGTGGGGGACAGCCGGATTTCCCGCCGCCCGCGCAGGGCCTGGCGCGAGGCAGGATCGAGCGTCAGGTCTGCCACTCGCAAGCAGGAGGGCCGGGGAGCCGAACCGCGCCGCGCCACGGTACGCAGACGCGCCAGGAATTCCTCAAATGAAAACGGCTTCGTCAAGTAGTCGTCCGCACCGAGGTCCAGGCCCTTGACGATGTCCGGCACGGCGTCACGAGCGGTCAAGATCAGGATGGGGGTCTCGTTCCCGGCATGCCGAAGACGCCGCGCCACCTCAAAGCCGTCCACCCGAGGCAGCATGAGGTCGAGCACGATGGCGTCAAATTCGTAGGTTCTGGCCAGCTCCAATCCCTCCACGCCGTCAAATGCTAAAGCCGCACGATGGTTTTCCTCCTCGAGCCCTCTCTTGAGGAGTTCCGCCATCGCTCTCTCGTCTTCAACAATGAGCACGCGCATAATCAGGAGTGGCAGAGCTGCACGCCTCTATAGTAACGCCGCGAACCTGAAGAGACACTGAAAACCGGTAGTGTCTCAGCTTGAATTCGTAGCGGCGAGTTTACCTCGTCAAGTGGCCACGCAAAGCCGCAGCTAGTTCGAACTGAGACACTGCCTTAAAACCCGTTCTGCACTCCGCGCAATGATTGGAGGGACGCAGCGCGGGCCGCAGGACGGGGACGTGATCAGCAAGGCCTTTGCAGCGGTGGGGCGTCAGCCGTATGGGCGTTTACCTAAGGTGCGGACACGTTGAGAGCCGCGGAGCGGCGGCAGAAAGTAGCCCACGGCGTGAGAAGCTGTGAAAAAATCACCAAGGCCTGTCATTCCGAGCGGAGCGAGGAATCCGCATTTGTCTGTTTTCAAGGGGATAAATGCAGATGCTTCGGTTCGCTCAGCATGACAGCGCGATTTTTTCACAGCGTCCGAGCCGTGGGACGGGGTGCGGCGTCGATATCCGTAGCCCCGGAAGGGGCGACCGACATGATCCCAGAGCCTCTGCCGCCCCTCCGGGGCTGGGGGGGACACGGGAAATGGCCTCCCTCCCCCCACGGCTGACGCCGTGGGCTACTCCCTGTCGGCCCTCCGGGCCTAAGGTGCATTCAGGCCAGAGAAATGCAGGGCCTTCAGGGGAAAACAGGGCTTCAGCTCCGCGCTTCCCGAGCCGTGTCGCGAAATCCGGGCTAGGCCGACATCCTCGTCATGACCGCCGCAGCAATTTGAACGCGTGATCGCCACCCCATCCCTGGTTGACCGCGAGATCGATCCAGAGCATGGCGATCGCTTCAAGCCAACGGGCATTTCGTAAGGGTCCGACGTCCACAGGGTTAAGCCCGGCATCTTCGACCAGGTTTTTGACGACCGCTTTTGCGCCGGCGTCATCTCCGCAATAGAAGCCATCGGCAGTTTGGCCGGCGAATTCCGCCCGGCCGAAGTTCCCGGCGCCAATCGTGTTGAAGGCTTTCACCACTCGCGCGCCGGGAGCCCACGCCGCAACCTGCTCGGCCGCCGAGGTGTTCAGCCCCACAGTCAACCCCTTCAGGTCGGAAGTAAGCGGATTGCTACAGTCGATCAGTACTTTCCCGGCAAGATTCCCGCTCGACTCGATGGCCTGCCGGGCTACGGGCCATGGCACGGCCAGGGCGAGGACTTCGCCAAACGCCCCTGCCTCCGCGTTCGTGCCGGCGAGCCCCGCGCTGCCCAGGGCAGCTAATGCCTTACGGGTCCTTTCGTTTTTCGCATCAGGCACGCCGAACAGCACATCGTGGCCCTCGCTCGTCCATACCCGGCCCAGCGCCGCCCCCACGTTCCCCGCACCCAGTATCCCGATCCGCATCTGCCCTCCCCTGATCTTGAATGTCCCGCACTATTCGTTAAGATGCGAATTCCGCCGGACCGGTTCCATCTGAAGTGCGGCAGCGAGGAGCGTGGCTGGCGCAGACCTCCGTTCCTCAAGGCCAGATGTCTGATGCGCCATCCAGGGAACCGAGAACACATTGGTTTGAAAACCCTGAAGTGGGATATAATCCGCCGCGGTTGGCACGCGCGCTTATCGCGGGAGCACGGGAAATGAGCGTGCACAGCCTCAAGCGAGGGTGTGCACAAGGCCCGCCCCTACCGCGCACAACCGGGAGAAGAAAACGTGAGCGGATCAAGCAGGCGCAAGTTTCTACGGAACCTCGGCTTAGGCTTGGGGACGGCCGGGGTCGCAAGCCATGCATCGGGTTTAATCGGGGCGCGAGGCGTTCCTGAAATCGAGCCCGAAGCCGGAACCGATACTGAGAAAAGCCCAGGCATCGATGGGGTCAAGGCCGCGGCGCCTGCCATCGACTTCCGCTACTCGCCCCTTTCCTGGCAAACGGCCTATTGCTTCCCTGATGACCACTCGAAGAGCCTGATCGGCGAGCACGGAGAGCTTCGTTGCGGCCACCCCGGGCAGAGTGCAGGCATCGCTTACTTTTCGGAAATCGTGGAGTTTTCCCTGCTTGGCATGGAAGCAAACGAAGTGCGCGGTCAGCGGCTTGAGGCTCCGGGTGTTCCAATCATCCACACCCGGATTGACCGCCCCGAAGCCTACCTCGAACTCACTACTTTTGCCTCCCGGCGACCCGGCGAAGGCCGAGTCGACAACGTGATCCTCGAAGTCGAGCCGCGCGCCGCACACAGCGAAAGGGCGGTTCCGGTGGTGGTGGTCAAGACGAAACGGGAGATCAAGCTGCAACAGTCCGGCGAGACCACGCTGCTGCGCCTCGATAGCGAAGCGGGGCCAGCTTTCCTCCTGGCGGATTCGCCGCTCTCAGTCCACGAAGATGGCGCCGTCTCTCGGTCGTATCTCGTCAAAACGGTGACCGCCGCGGAAGGCAAGCCTTGCCGTTGTTTCTTCCGATTCCCGCAAGAGGGTCAGGGGATCGACAAATTAAAAGAGGGGCTTGAGACGCCGGGTAAACTTCTGGCCGAGGCGCGTGACTATTGGCAGAACTGGGCGCCGTCGGGAGGCGAGGTCAAGTGGCGGTTGCCGGGGCGGCACGGGGAGTTCCTCGCCGCCTGCGCGCGCAATCTTCAGCAGGCTCGGGAGGAGCGAGCGGGAAAGATCACGTTCCAGGTGGGGCCGACGGTTTATCGCGGCCTCTGGGTGGTGGACGGGCACTTCATTCTCGAGGCAGCACGTTACCTAGGCTACGATAAAGAGGCGCAACAGGGACTGGAGGCCACCTGGAAACACCAGGAGGCCGACGGCGGCGTCTTCGCAGGCGGCGGACGCGAGCACTGGAAAGACGCGGGCATCGCCATGTTCACGCTCGTGCGCCAGGCTGAGCTCAGCCAGGACTGGACGTATTTCCGTGAGATGCAGCCGAACGTTGCGCGGGCGGCGAAGTTCCTCGCGAACCTGCGCGACAGCGCCCGGGACAACGGAAGCTTGAACGGTCACTATGGACTCCTGGCTCCCGGCTTCGGTGACGGCGGCCTGGGCGGCGTGCGTTCCGAGTTCACCAACACCCTGTGGGTGCTCGCGGGGCTCAAGGCGGTTACGGAAGCGCGAGACCGGCTCGGCCTTCCTGACCTGGGCGAAGTCAAGCCGTTCTACAAAGAACTGCGGGACGCGTTCTTCGCCGCGGCTCGCCATGAGATGCGCCGCCATCCCGAGGGGTTCGACTACCTTCCCATGCTTTTGAAGGGCGATGCGCAGTGGGCTGCTGAGAACGAGTGGGATCGGCCCAGACCCCAAACGGCACAGTGGGCGCTTTCACATGCGATTTATCCCGGATTGGTGTTCGAGAAAGAAGACCCGATCGTAAAGGGACACATCCAGTTGATGCAAGCCTGCGCGCAAGAAGATATTCCCGCCGAAACCGGCTGGCTTCCGCACGGTGGTGTGTGGAATTACAACGCCGGCTTTGTGGCGCACGTCTACCTCTGGGCCGGAGTGCGCGATTGGGCCGGGTTGACCTTCAGCGGCTTCCTGAACCACGCCACGCCGCTCTACTGCTGGCGTGAGGAACAGCCCATCCGCGGCAGCCTGACGGCGGATTACGTCGGTGACATGCCTCACAACTGGGCGAGCGCTGAATGCATTTTGTATTTGCGGCACATGCTGGCGCTCGAAGACGGCTCGACGCTGGGCTTGTTGGCGGGGATTGGAGATTCGGAATTGGCTGACGGCGAACCACTGAGCCTTGTCCAGTCTCCCACGCGCTTCGGACGCCTCGACCTGACCCTCGAACCGCTGGACCGCTACGAGGGCTGGCGCTTGAAGTTCCGGCGCCACCCCGGCCCGCAGCCGGCCAACATACACTTGCCGGCGAGCATCGCCTCGCGCTTTAACTTCACTGAAATCCAAGGCGCTCAATCACAGGTGGAAGGAAGCATTGTGCTCGCGGCCCCGGACGCCACCTCGTGGGAGGCAATTTGGAAGCGGTAGCGGCAACCCGTGTGGTTGCCCGCGGGCGGTCACGCATTAGGCCCGATTTCGAAAGTTGCGGGGCTCTGTGGGAAGAAACCCCTCACCTGGCTCGCTACTCTCGCCACCCTCTCCCCAAGGGACAGGGCCGTCCGCGATATTGATTCTCAGTCCTCTCCCAAGGGGGAGGGTGGTCCGCTGCCGGCGTAGTCATCAGCCGGAGCGGGCCGGGTGAGGGGTTACTTCCGAAAACTGGGAGCTCCAAATTCAACTTCGGGATTTGGTTTAAGTCGATGGGTCGTCGGGACCCCGTTGGATTGACAACCGTAGTGGATTGGCGCGTGGGGCCACGAGTGCCGCCCCTATTTTCGATCGAAGAATGGACTTTTTCCCGTAATGCTCAAGGGAATTCCGAGAGCTACTTTGACGTCCTCAGTGAACAGTTTCATATCGAGGCACGACCTTCCGACGGAGTACATGATTCGCGTATCCACGCGCAGGTTGGAGGCGACGGCCGCCGCCGAACAAGCGGCGATCCCCAGATCGATGGAGTTGAAGCTGCAGATTCCGTCCTTGGCTCTAAGTTCCTCGCAGGTTGGGTTCCCGCAAAAGCCGCAATTCAGTTCCGCCGGATTGGACCGGACGCCGATCACCACGATGGCCGGCGACGCCGCCACATTATTGGCGTCGCGTTCAAAACCCGGACGGTTTTCCGATCTCGCAATCTCTTTCATCTTGTTGACCAGGGCCAGCCTGGTGCTTTCGTCGTCGATGGCCACGACTTGAATGTTGTCAATGCCGCGCGTCTTGGGAGCGGTCCTCGCCGCCCCTGCCATCAATGCCGCCACCTGACCTGCTGCCTGCTTCTCAAGCTCACACGATTGCTTCATATACCTCTCCTGCAGATTTCTAACCAGGCTGTCGGGTAGCGGGGACCCCCGCTTCTTGGGTCCGCGGCGTGTTCGCCTGCCGAACCAGGAACCGCGGACCTCAAAACCGGAGGTCCGCTCTACCAAATATAAGCCGCACACAATACGCCGCACGCCACACGCAAAATCAGGTCATAAGGTATATACTTAAACTATAGGGGCTTTCAAGCTCAGGTTATCGGCAGCACTTGCTCAGGGAGGTTTGCGATGGCGAAGGGTGCCCTCAACAGTGAACAATTGCGGGAGTACGAAAGCAACGGTTTTGTGATGGCCAGGAAGATGTTCGACGACGAGGAGACAAGCCTGTTGCGGCGCGCTGCCAGGGAAGACCGGGAACTCGACCAGCATTCGTTCGGTCGAGGAGACGGGGAAGGCGGGCGAGTTCGCCTTTCTCTCTGGAACCATCCCGGCGATACGCTATATGGCATGTTTGCGCGCTGCCGGTCCGTCGTTGATTCGGCGGAAAGACTCCTGGGCGGCGAGGTGTACCACTACCATTCGAAAATGATCATGAAAGACGCCAAAGTCGGCGGCGCCTGGACGTGGCACCAGGACTACGGCTACTGGTACCAGAACGGCGTTCTGGCCCCCCTGCTCACAAGCGCTTTCATCGCCGTGGATCCGGCCACGCGGGAAAACGGCTGCCTGCAAGTCATTCGTGGCTCGCATCAACTGGGCCGCATCGATCACGTTCTGACTGGGGAACAAGCGGGCGCCGACCAGGATAGGGTTCGCGAGGTACTGAAGCGAATGGAACTGGTCTACGTTGAGATGGAGCCGGGTGATACCCTGTTTTTTCACTGCAACCTGCTGCATCGCTCGGATCAGAACCACTCCGACAACCCGCGCTGGTCCATGATCTGTTGTTACAATGCGGCGCGGAATGATCCCTACAAGGAATCTCACCATCCCCGCTATACGCCGCTTAATAAGGTACCCGATTCCGCAATCAAGGAAACTGGCCTGCGACGCTTTGCGGACACGCAAGCCGACGTTGCCTGGCTGGAGGGTGAGAAGGATAAGAGCGCCCGCAGCCTTAAGGAATCTCATGGTCGGCCGATAGAATAATTGGGTGCGCAAGTGTCTGGGGCCAGGTTGTTGGCATCAAATGTGAGGGTCTTCGGCGTTCGAGTGAGGCGAGCGGGGGATCGGATGACGGGACGACCACACCAAGTGGGAAGAGCGGGAAAACGAATCGGCGCGGCAATCGCAGAAAGAGATTGTTCACCCGATCATCCGATCACCCGATCACCCGATTCCGCAGTTTTCAGCCACATAGAACTGATCCCCTCGGAAATTGAATACATCGACGGCGCCGTGGGCAGGGCAATTGACCTCGTAGAAGAAAGCGGCTGCTGTCAAGATGTGGGAGATGTCCGGCTCGCCCTTCATGAAGCGCTCATGAACGCTATCATTCACGGCAATTACCGCGACCCTGCAAAGTATGTGCGCATGTCAGTGGCAATCGAGGCCGGCGGAGAGTTGACCATTACAGTCGAAGATTCCGGTTCCGGATTTGATCCGGCGAAACTGCCAGATCCTACTGCGGGGGAAAACATTTACCGCGAGTGCGGACGCGGAGTGTATCTGATCCAGCGGCTCATGGACGAGGTCGAATACAAGTTCCAGGAGGGCACGGTCCTCACCATGCGATGCCACCCACCAAAACGTCAAGCCTAAGTGGCACCCCTGAAGGCGGGGAAAAACTCTTGTCGGCTGTCGTTCTGAGCTAAGACTTCATTACCCGTCGGCTCACAACGGGTCATGAAAGTGCCCTCGCCTCCATAGGGGCATGGGCGCTAGAATATGCCTGTCGCCCCACGTCCAGCCGCATCCGCGGCGCAAGAATGCGGCCCACGGCGCCAGCCGTGGGATCACGGCACACAGAAGCACACTCAGCCACGTAGTGGCGACAGAAGATCTGCGATTATCAAGATCGCTCTGTCGCCCCTCCCGGGGGCTTTTCAGGCGCATCGACCCCTCGTTTCTCCCCACGGCTGTCGCCGTGGGCCACATTCTTGCGCCCGCCCCGGCGGGCTTCGCCGTCTGATCGAGCCTATTCTAGTCCTCGGATGACAGCCAAACGCGTTTTTCCGCAAACCGCTGGGGGATCGAAACGACGGAATACATGAGTTTTTCCTCATCTAACTTTCCAATGTGCCGATAAATGAGATGTGCGGCGCGTAATCGGCGTCGGCTCTTGAATAAAAGCGCCTGAATTGGTGAGAGTCGACATCGCGTTGCGAATTGAGGATGAAATGTTCTACATGTTTTTGCTTGCCTTCTTTCTGGTTGAATTCCTGGTGATCATTGGCGTGATCACGTTTGCGATCTTGTTTTCGCGCCCGGAAGTTCCCCTGAAAGGGGATGGCTGGCTGGATCGGATTGTAATTGGCGACGATGATGAGCGTTCGCTTCAACGGCTCGAGGCGGAGCCTACGGCTCGTAGGACTGTTGCCGCGAGGGATTCACACACGCCGATGAGCCAGCTTAGAGGGGTGCTGCCTGCGGCCTTCGTCGCGCTCTCTGTTCCGTCCGTCGGGGGTTTACGTCAGATCGCAGCACAGAGACCGTCGTGGTTAGCGAACAATTGAGATGGCAGCAACCCCGTGCTGCCCGTTAAGCGTTGGCGCCGAGGTTTTCATACCATTTCACGTTGGCCGTGGAGGCGCCGATGGCCACCAGATCGGCGCGCCCGTCGCCATTGATGTCGGCCGTTACGACGCCGGAAGCCGCCATCTCTGTATCCACGGTTTGGCGCTCCCACCTGAACCCGGAGGCGTCCAGCGCGTAATACACATAGAGGCTAGTTCCCGACCCACGAAATCCTGCCACGATTTCATCATTGCCGTCGCCATCGAGGTCCGCACAGACAAGTGCATGGCCGTCGTGGATGCTGTCGTCAATCGGATGGCGGCTCCATAATTCCCCCGCCTTTCCTTCGGTATAAACCACTACATGCTCGCCATGCCAAGGCTCGATGGTAGCCAGGAAACGGCGGCCGTCCAGTCGGCCCACACCAATTTCGCTCGACCCCCGGCGTGGGTTCGAAAGCTGATCGCCCGCCGCGAGGTGAGTTTTTGTCCAATGAAGCTCAGGAGCCACGCCCGCGGAGTGGAAGAGGTGGACGCCCTCGAAACTGGCCGTCAGGATTTCGTCGCGCCCGTCGTTGTCCCAGTCCGTAATCTGGACGCCATGGACAACGGTTAGCGAGTCGTCAATGAGGTGGGGAATCCATTCGCCTTGGCCGGTGTCCGTGGCGGAAACGTGCCCGCGCAGGAGCGGTTCGGGAGTCTCGAACCAGGTGAGCGGCGCAGGGACGTCGTAGCCCGGTTCCTTCGCGCCAGACCCTAATAGCGGAACATCTACCAAGCCCAGGCGGCCGCTGCCGTCCAGATCTGCCCAACGCAACCGGTGGGACGTAGGGATGCGGCCAAGCAAGTGTAACGCCCATTCCGAGTCCAACGACTCGCCGGGTTTCCCCCACCAGACGCTTCCCCCTGAGGTGCTGTCATTCAGTGCAAAGTCGCTCGCGAGCGCCAAACCGCGTTCGGGGTAATTCCTATGAAACAGCGGCGCCAGACTAATGTTGTGCCGGGTCATGGTGGTGATGGGCCGAGGTTTCCAGGCAGGATTCTCGTACCATTCCACGATGCTTTCTTCCGAGCTTAATGCCAGGATGTCAGGACGGCCATCGCCGTTAACATCGGCAACCGCCACCTGGTAGCCACTCGGAATCTTGGCCACCGTATGTTGTTGCCATTTAACCATCGCTCTCTTCTTTTGCGGAGCATCCGCCCTGCCGGTCGCTGCCCGGGCTGCCAGGCTCCCATAAGCTGTGCAAAGGATGGTGGCTTTTTTCAGGAAATCCCTTCGGCCGAAAGTGCGGTCCGCACGAACGACCGACCTATGATTGGAGTCGCAGGAGGTGGATCTCATCGCACCGATTGTACCTCAGCCCTGATTTGATCGACGTCAATTGTTCGCGTATAATCTCTCGTTCAGGGCGTTCGCGCAGTATATAACCCTGGTGAGGACTATGCCTGCACGCACAATGTTCGAAAAGATCTGGGAAGCCCACCTGGTGGCGGAAGAGCCGGGGAAACCTGCGCTCATTTATATCGACCGTCATCTCGTCCACGAAGTAACGTCTCCGCAAGCATTTGCGGGCCTGAGGGCGGCGCAGCGCAAAGTGCGCCGGCCGGACCTTACCTTTGCGGTGATGGATCACTCCGTGCCGACCAAGGACCGGAACCTCCCGTTGGTGGATACCGTGGCGGCGGCGCAATTCGATGCTCTGGAACGCAACTGCCGCGAGACAGGCATCATGCTCTTCAACATGCAGAATCCCAATCAAGGCATCGTGCATGTTATCGGGCCCGAACTCGGCATAACCCAACCTGGCCAGACTATTGTTTGCGGCGACAGTCACACGGCGACTCACGGCGCTTTCGGCGCCTTGGCCTTTGGAATCGGCACCAGCGAAATTGAGCATGTCCTGGCCACTCAGTGCCTCTCACAATTCAAGTCCAAGACCATGCTTGTGCGGGTGAATGGAAACCTCGCCCCAGGCGTGACCGCGAAGGACATCATTCTCGCCGTTATCGGCAAGATGGGAATCGCCGGAGGAACCGGCCATGCGATCGAATACGCCGGTGAGGCCATCCGCGCACTCTCCATGGAAGGCCGGATGACCGTCTGCAACATGACTATCGAGGGAGGCGCGCGCACCGGCATGGTTGCGCCCGACGACAACACCTTCGCGTACCTCGAGGGGCGTCCTTTCGTTCCGCGCGGCCGCGATTTCCAGATTGCCGTCGATTATTGGAAATCTCTGGCCACCGACCCCGGCGCGGCTTTCGACGACGTGCTCGAACTGGACGCGGCGACGATCGCACCGCAGGTCACCTGGGGCACAAATCCCGGCATGGTCACGGACGTTACAGGGAAAGTCCCGGAGCCTGGAAGTTTTCGAGACCCCGTGGACCGCAAAGCCGCCGAGCGCGCCCTCGCCTACATGGGCCTTGAGCCGGGTACTCGCATCGTTGACATCCCGTTGGATTACGTGTTTATCGGCTCCTGCACTAACTCCCGAATCGAGGATTTGCGCGAGGCGGCCCGGGTTGCGGCGGGCAGGAAGGTCTCGAAGACCCTCAAGAGCGCACTCGTGGTTCCCGGCTCGATGCGCATCAAGGCGCAAGCGGAGAAAGAAGGTCTCGACAAGATATTCCGCGAAGCCGGTTTCGAATGGCGCGAAGCCGGCTGCAGTATGTGCCTCGGCATGAATCCCGACATCCTTCCCAGCGGCCAGCGCAGCGCCAGCACTTCGAACCGAAACTTCGAAGGACGCCAGGGCAAGGGCGGCCGGACACATCTGGTCAGTCCCGTGATGGCCGCAGCCGCCGCCATCGAAGGACACTTCGTAGATATTCGAGATTGGAAAGGGTGAACGCCTGTCATTCCGAGCGAAGCGAGGAATCTCGCCCGGAATTCCTTGTTGAGGGAACAGAGCGAGATTCCTCACTTCGTTCGGAATGACAGAGGATGATTGTATGCTACCGTTTTCTAAACACACTGGTTTGGTCGTACCCCTGGATCGCGTGAATGTTGACACGGACCAGATGGTCCCCAAGCAGTTTCTGAAGTGGACCACGCGCGAAGGGTACGGCCGCGTACTCTTCTACGACTGGCGCTACCTGGAGGGCGAGAAGCCCAATCCGGATTTTGTGCTGAACCTTCCCCGTTACCAGGGCGGAACGATTCTGCTGGCGCGCGCCAACTTCGGCTGCGGTTCCAGCCGCGAGCACGTCCCCTGGGCGATTCTCGATTACGGCTTCCGCGCGGTGATTGCGCCCAGCTTCGCCGACATCTTCTATAACAACTGCTTCAAGAACGGCGTTCTGTTGGTCAAGCTGCCCGATGCTGAAATGAACGAACTTTTCGAGCGGGCTGACAAGAACCCAGGGTACCGGTTGACCGTCGACCTCGAAACCCAGACCATCACAGACGACCTCGGGCTTAGCCTATCCTTTGAAATCGACCCCTTCCGCCGCGAATGCCTGCTGAAAGGCCTCGACGACATCGGCTTGAGTCTTCGTTATGCGGACCGAATTGCGGCCTACGAGCAGAGCCGCCAGCCACACGCCGTCATGTACGAATCAGTAGATGCGAGCCTTGGCACTCCAGCGCCATAGGGTCAAACGATCAACCACTTCAATGAAGTTGAAGAACCCTCTCCTTGGGGAGAGGGTCTCCCGCTGCCGGCGTTTTCATCTGCCGGAGCGGGACGGGTGTGGGGGTCTTTTGCTTTGTGTCGCGTTATGCAAACTGTTCTTTCACGGACCGAGCCTCATTGCCGGTTTGACATCTGCCTGAATTACAGGCATTCTGATAATCAGGCGACCAGGAGGCGCGCTTATGGAGACGGCGAAAGTAGGCAAACGTGGCGCGATAGTCGTTCCCGTCAAACTGCGACAACAATACGGCATCGAGGAAGGTGCGCTGGTGACAGCCGAGGCGCGAGAGGACGGCATTTTGATTCGCCCAGCCGTTGTAGTCCCGGTTGAACGATACACGCCGGAACGAAAGGCCGAGTTTCTGCTTTCCACAGCCGTTAATGAGGCGGATTACCGCAAGGCAAGAAAGGAAGTGAGAAAGTTCGGAATCGATCCTGACACGATTCCCCACAGGCGGCCCTGATCAATGGACCGATTGTTCCTGGATGCCAACACACTGTTCTCTGCTGCCTATAGACCGAACGCGGGCCTGGTCAAGCTCTGGAGGCTGAAAGGAGTGATACTCTGCTCCTCGAACTACGCCGTCGAAGAAGCAAGAATTAACCTTGTTCATGAGACCCAACGAAGCCGCCTGGCAGGATTATCCCGCTCACTTCACCTGTTTAACGCGATTTCGAGCGAAGTTCCACGTGGGGTTTCCTTGCCAGACAAGGACGCACCGGTCCTGCTGGCCGCGATGGCCGCGAAAGCCACCCATCTGATCACCGGCGACCTTCGACACTTCGGCCCCTATTTTGGGAAGATGATCGAAGGACTTCTTATTCAGTCTCCCGCGGACTACCTGAGAGGGGCAAGGCGCGACGCTGGGTGATGGAGAAGTGAAGCACACAACGCCGTTCCGCGATGCGCCGTCTACGAGCAAGTGTGATCTGGCAGGCTAGTTCCTTCTTATTCCTCCAGGTTGGTTCACCCCCACCACGTTTCTCCCGGCATCAAATGCGCGCGGACGGTGTCTTCGTTCAGTTCCACGCCCAATCCCGGTTTGTCTGAAATCCTGTACTTTCCATCTTTGATCACGGGGCCGTCGTAAACCACAAACTTCTCCCACTCATCGGTGGTCAGGCTTCCAGGTGAAAATTCCTGGGCGCGAAAGTCGCGGATGGCAGCGGCGCAATGGGCGGAAGCGAGCGCACCCACCGGGCTTGCCGCCAGGTGAGCGCAGACGGGCAGGTAGAACAGGTCCGCGAGGTCGGCGATTTTCTTGGACTCGAGCAACCCACCGGCTTTCGGGATGTCGATGTGAATCAGGTGGCAACCCTGGTTCAAAATGAACGGCTGAAAGCCTTGGCGCTTGTAAAGATTCTCTCCGGTCAGGATGGGTACGGGAGAAACTGCGGTCAGCTTGCCCCAGGGCTCCGAGAAATCCGGCGGCATCGGGTCCTCCAGCCACATGGGCTTCGCGGGCGCGACGGCCCGCGCCAGTTCCAGCGCGTCAATCCAATCGAACTCCCAGTGGCAATGCACCGCGATGTCGATGTCATCCCCAAGCGCTTCGCGCAGGTTGCCGAAGCCCCTGCCAATCCTTTCCAGGTCCCTGCGCGTCAGGTGGCGGCTATTGGGTTCGTGTCCGGGCTCGCGAATCTGCGGGTCGTACTTGGCGGGGAAGGCGTCAGCGTCCGACTTGACCGCCGTGATGCCATAAGGGTGGGCCTTCAGCGCAGCCGCGAATTCCTGGCAGGAAGCCGGGTCGAGCATGTCTTTGGGCGAGCGCGTCCAATAGGCCCGGACTCCGTCCCGGTACTGGCCGCCCAACAGTTTGCACACCGGGGTCTCTGAGATCTTTCCCGCCAAGTCCCACAAGGCGATTTCCACTCCACTAATCGCCGTCACGGTCACCCCCGCTGTCGAGCCGGCTCCTCCCGTCGAGCGGACCATTTTGGTGTAAAGCGGCTCAATGTTCAGCGGGTCCTCGCCCACGACGAGGTTGCGCAAGTAACCGAGGATCACGTCTTTCACCCCGTGGCCCCAGTAAGCTTCCCCGATTCCCGTGATGCCGCTGTCGGTTTCGATCTCTACCAGGTTCCACTCCGTGCTTCCCCGGACGACCATGGCTTTTACATCGGTGATCTTCACCCTCTTGCGCAAGGGGGCGGCCATCGCACGATAATTCGAGAGGGCCGCTGAGGCGGGGATTGATGCCGCCAGTCCTTTGAGGAAATCTCTTCTCGGTGTGGGCTTCATAACATTGTCACCTGTGCTCATGAAGGGATGACGCATGAACGAGGCTGCGAGTCTAGGTTATGGAATGTGGCAAGTCAATCGCGAATTCCTTCCTTTCCTGGGAGAAGTTGTGGCATGATCGCTGCCAGGGCAAGTCCGAACTGACGGTTTCGATTGCACCTGCTTCATCTTGCAGTCGGGGAGAAAACAATTCTGCAGGCTGGCGCGCCAGCGGCGCTGCCGGCACCTGTGCGGGGAGTGAACCAGCGTGCTTTCCTACCTTGACGCCATTACGATCTTCGCCAGCCTGGCACTGGTGATTTACGCGGTAACGAGGGCGGCGCGAAAGAGCAGCTCGGGCAGCGAGTATTTTCTCGCCGGCCGCGACCTCCGCTGGCCCTTCATTGGCATGTCTCTTTTTGCCTCGAATATCTCCGCCGAACATGTGTTGGGGCTGGCCGGCGACGGTTATCGTATCGGCCTGGTCGCGGGAGGGTATGAATGGGTAGGCGCCTGGGACCTCATTATCCTGGCCATGATGTTCACGCCCCTCTATCTCCGCGAGAAGATCTACACGATCCCAGAATTTCTTGAAAAACGATTTGGCTGGAGCCTGCGCGCTTTCCTCTCCATCAATCTGCTGGTCATCAATGTGCTCACCAAGAACGCCATCGACCTTTGGGCAGGCTCTCTCTTGTTTGCGGTTCTTTTCGGATGGCCCCAGACCCTGGTGATGGTGATCATGTCAGCCTTTACCGCCCTTTACACGATGAAAGGCGGGTTGCGCGCGGTGGTCTACGCGGACATGGTGCAAGGGACCTGGCTCATCCTGAGCAGCGCTCTGCTGACGATCCTTGGGCTGAAAGCGGTAGGCGGGTGGTCAGGCTTGGTCAGTCACGTGCCCCATGCGGCGATACAAATGGTCAAGCCCCTGAACAACGATTTCCCCATCACCGGATTCCTCATCGCCAATCTGCTGGCGGGAATGTTCTATTGGTGCATGGACCAGACCAACGTGCAACGCGTCCTGGGCGCGCGCACTGCTCAGGATGGCCAGCGGGGCGCGATTTTTGCGGGTTTCCTGAAGCTTATGGTGCCGTTCATTCTGGTCCTTCCGGGTTTGATTGCCCGGGTGCTTTATCCCGCGCTGCCTCGTTATGACGGCGCTTATCCCAGAATGGTGCAAGGTCTATTGCCCGTGGGACTGCGCGGCCTGGTGTTGGCAGGCCTGATTGCTATCCTGATGTCCTCCATGAGCGCCTGCTACAACTCGAGCGCCACGCTGGTGGTGAGGGATTTCGTGCTTCGCTTCCGGCCCGCCACCTCGGAAGGCCGCCAGGTGGTGATCGGCCGCTGGGTGACTGTGCTCATGGCAGCACTGGGCGTCCTGGCTGCGCCGCTGGTGGGGCTTTCGGTGACGATCTGGTATTACTTGCAATTCATCTCCGCTTACCTTTCCGTGCCCATGTCGGCGGTGATTTTCACGGGCCTGGTGTGGAAGCGAGGCAACACCAAAGGGGCGATCGCAGGGGTGCTGGCGGGGTTTTCCGTCGGCCTCGTTTTCTTTCTTGACCAGGTTCTGGCCTGGAAGTTGCCCGTGCTGTCCAACCCTCTGCTAAACTCTTTTATGCATCGCACACTGGTGGCGTGGATCGCTGCGGCCGCCGTGATGATTGCCGTCAGCCTGCTCACTCAACCGGCTGACCCCTCCAGGGCGACGCGAAATGTGTTGGGGGAATTTAGAGCACCGGGAAAGGGATTCCGCGACTACCGCCTATGGGCCGGAGTGCTTTTTCTGTGTACTGTGGTCCTGTGGTTCTCGTTCCGGTAGCCTTTAGGCGGGCCGCTGCGGCTGATTCGACCGCCTACTGAGAATTGCACAATTGAGCGAAATCACCCCTCATCCCCCGCCCCCTCTCCCCCAAGGGGGCGAGGGGAGAAACAACCCGGGTTGATGCCCTCGCCCCCTTGGGGGAGAGGGTGGTGCGCAGCGCCAGGTGAGGGGGTGATGCGTCACTATACTATGTAACCCTCAGCAGGGAGACCCGCATGATTGTGGATCGGAATTGGGTGCCGATGAAGTGGCCTTGCGGGCCGCTGGAAATCGCGCGCCGAAAAAAGTCGGGGAGCACCGATGCCGACCTCAAGGATACGCTCGAGGCATGGGTGCGGCCCTCCGCATTGGAATGGCTCAAGGGTACGCCGATCAACTGCCTTATCGTGGAATGGGCCGATGGACGGCCGGAGGATTCAGCCCAGCAGCAAGCCTTAAAGCCTCTTCTCGAGGCAGGCCACAAGCTGGGGATCAGTTTCGTTGGGAAGCTTGCGCTGAAGGAGAGTGCGGGTGCCGCGGTCTCTGCCGCGCTCGCAGCCGGACTTTCAGCCGTGATCTGCGAGGATGCATCCGCCCAGCCCTCTGACCTCCCGGCCATTCAGCAATTCCCACGTGACAAAGCCGAATGGGAGAGGGCTTCGACCGTTTTCAGCGCCACAGAAAACGTCTGGCCTGGACTGAATCTGGAAACCATGCATGGAGACACCGCCCTCGCCGGCCCAACGGGCATACCGTGGGTGAATTCGAACGCGTGGTTTTCAATGCTGGCGCGTGAATTGGCGCCCGGAAAAACCTTGTGGCTGGACTTTGACCCTCCGGCGGCTTCGAACCTACTCCATCCCGCCGCCTACGCCTTGGCTGTCGCCGACAGCTACGCGTATGGAAGCCGGTGGATCATTTCCTTGGACGATAAGCTTCGAGCCGCGCTTCCGAAAGGGAATTCCCAAGCTCAGGGCGTTTGGAAAACGCTGTGCGAAGCAGTCGGCTTTTTCGAGAGTCACAGGCAATGGCAAGCGTTCAAATCGCAAGGCATACTGGCGATTATTTCTGACTTTCGCGGAGACAATGCGTATCTCGGTGGTGAAGTGCTGAACCTGCTCAATCGCCGCCAAGTTCAGTTTCGAATCATCGAGAGAGCGAGATCGCTGCCTGCCCTCGAGGGCCTGAAAGCGATCCTCTGGCTCGATCACGATACGCCTAGCGCGGACCAGCGTGCCCAGTTGCTCGCCTTCGTGCGGCAAGGAGGGTTGGTGATTGCGGCAGCCTACTGGGGCAGTCCGGATGTGACGCCGGCCGAAAAAGACCCGTCACTTCAGTACAGACTGTATAATGTCGGGAAGGGGCAAATTGCGGTGGCGGACGATGGCTTCCAAGATCCCTACCAGGTGGCGGTGGATACGCATCTCCTGGTGAGTCGGCGGAACGATCTGGTGCGGCTCTATAATCCGGAAGCGACCAACTGCCGCTCGAGCGGCGAGTCGGTATCGCCGCATAAAGGGAGGCGGCTCGTGCAAGTGCTCAATTACTCTTCCGAGCCGGCCGCCTCAGTCGCGCTTTGGGTGAATGACGGGATGCAGTCCGCGCGGTTTTGGCAGTTCGGGGCGGCGGAGGCACGCAATCTCCAGGGCCGGCCTGCGGCGCCGGGAACGGAGTTCGACCTTCCGCCTGTATCGGTCTATTGCGCGCTCGAGTTTGAGGGCACAAAGCTATGATGACGACTACCTGTTCGCGAAGGAAATTCCTGGGGGCGATGGGCGCTGCGGCCGGCGCATGGCTGGCTCGCCCGATGATGTCCATGGCTCGTGCCGTCCCGGCAGGCCGCGTGGCGGTGGGCGTGTGCCACGAGTACGACGCGGATGTGACCGGGACGCTGGCGAGGATGTTCGACCAGTTAGGCGGGCTCGAAGGGCTGGTGCGCGGTAAGACCGTTGCCGTCAAGCTTAACCTGACCGGCGACGCCACCGACCGGCTCGGCTACTTTCCGGCGGAGATCACCCACTGGGTTCATCCTCAAGTTATTGGGGCGACGGTTCAACTGCTGGGACAGGCGGGCGCGGCGCGCATTCGCCTGCTCGAGAGCCCGATGTCGACCGCCGAGCCGCTCGAGGAATTCATGCTCCAGGCCAACTGGGAACCGCGCGATTTTTCGAGTGCGGCGCCGCAAGTCGAGTTCGAGAACACCAACTATCTAGGCTATGGCAGGAAGTATTCGCGCCTCTGGGTTCCGGACGGCGGCCTGATGTTCAAGGGCTACGACCTCAACCACTCCTACGAAGACTGCGACGTCTTCGTCTCCCTGGCCAAGCTGAAAGAGCATGTGACCGCCGGCGTCACCCTCTCGATGAAGAATTGCTTCGGCATCACGCCTTGCACGATCTACGGTGACGGCTCTCCCGTGGACGAGCCGAGTCTTACACCGCGCGGCGGCCGCGGGCCTTTCCACGAGGGGAATCGCCTGCCCTCGAAGAGCGCGCCCCCGCCGGTGAATAATGCCCTTGCCTCGAAAGACCCTGGCTACAGAGTGCCGCGTGTAGTGGCGGATCTGGTGTCTGTGCGGCCCGTGCACCTGGCCGTCATCGACGGAATCCACAGTATGGCGGGCGGGGAAGGCCCGTGGTGTGACAACGTGCGCCACGTCCAACCCGGCCTGCTGGTCGCGGGCACGAACTGCGTGGCCACCGACGCGGTGTGCACAGCGCTCATGGGCTTCGACCCCATGGCGGACCGCGGCACCGCCCCTTTCGAAACCTGCGACAGCACGCTGCGCCTGGCGGAACAACTCGGCGTCGGCACTCGCGATCTTAGCCAGATCGAGGTGGTCGGCACGCCCATCGCCAAAGCACGCTTCAACTTCCGCCGCGCTTGATCCGCGCCATGGAGTGCGGAAGCGAAGCTGCCGCCTTGGATTCCGGACGAAAGGGCGGCAGCTTTGCTGCCGCACTCCAAAGCGCCCGAAGCCCCTCCGCAAAGTTAGGCGTAGAAGGCTAATCTTGATCGACTAACTATACACATAGCCTATTATTTTCAGAGACAATGAATTTCCGCCTCGCCAGCCGGCGCATCAGCGAACGCCCACGGGGATGAGCAGATCGAACGGTGGTTTACGCAATTCACGCAATGATGGAGGGAGCGGGTCTCCGTGTTCTATACAGGATTCGACAATTTTGCGGGTCAGTCCTTGGGCGATTTCGACCGCTTCCGTGATGCTTCGGCCTTCAGCGACCAGGCCGGGAGCGTCGGGGCTGGTCGCTACATATCCCCCTTCGTCCAACGGTTCGATATGAAGTCGAATTGTGGCCTCATCCACTTCCGCTATGTGCACGTGGGGCTTCGCCCGACCCTTGCGTTTTGCTGCCATAGTAGGCTTCATCCACCTTTCTTTCGCAATCCTAGCACACCGCCAACTCCTGCGACAGCAACTCGGGCTTGGCCGTAATATTCCGAGTTGAAAGAAGGTTGATGAGTCACTGGGCAAGGCGACGGAGTAACTCAGGATGGGCGGCGATGAATTCATCGAGCGCTACGCTGAAGGGTGTCTGAGGAAGCTTCGCCTTTCGTTCCCTCAGGAATTCGATATACTCCCGCACCGCTGACTGTTCTTCGGCAGTAAGCTGCGATACCAGACTGACGAGGTCAGATGCCATACGTCCCATCTTTCTATACCAGTATACGTCGAGCGATGCGGCAGCATCAACGGATATGAGAGGCGACGGGAGTTGGCGGAGAAAGCTGCGAAAACGGCCGGAGTGACCCCTCACCCGTCACGCTCCGGCTGATGAAAACGCCGGAGCGTGACACCCTCTCCCCAGGGGAGAGGGTTGTTCCTTCTCGTTCACGGCCGCGAGTAGAGGTCGATGATTTCCTCGATGGCGTGTTGGCAGACGGCGCAGAAAGTGTCGCCGGAGATCATGATGCAGCGCTGCTGCGGCCGGTAGTATTTGTCTTCGTACATGGCGCCTTGGAATGCGCCCACCTTGTTGGAGTAGGGTCCATCAGACAGGCAGTGCTCTGTGGTGTTGCGGGTCTGGCGGCGGTAGGCGGTGATCTGCTCGGCAGTGGCTCCGTCGGCGCGCATCTGTTGGATGTGGAGGGGCGCGTCGCGGATGCTGTTTTCGTAGCACTCCTTCGGCCACGGCGTGGGAATGGGCGTCCCGGGAAGCACCAGGGCTTTCCACTTCAAATTCTTCGGGTCGAGCAGGGTGGTAATGTTCGGCTCCCAAGGCTCGACGGGGTTAGTGACGGGCGCGTAGGCGACGTTGGCGTTGAAGTAGTACTCATCGCCGAGGTCGGCGAAGTGGTGGCCAAACTCGTGAGTGAAGACCCGAATGGCCGCCGGGAAATCAATGCTGACCGTAGCGTAAAGACCAAAGATGCCTCCGTTGCCGTACTCCTTCGAGTTCATCACGATCCCCATCACATCATAAGGGGCGTACGACGCAATGCGGCGGATCGCGCGATTATCGAACGAGAGGGCGTAACGCTCGGTGCCAAAGACATCGAACTCGGAGTCAAAGAGCGTATTTCGGTACTCGCCTCGCGAGGGATGTGACACGCCCGAGTCAGGCGAAGGCGCGCAGATGGCCCACACGTTGAATTCTTTGCGGCGCTCTTTGAAGGGCGAGAAAGTGAAGACGCCCTCGGCGAGGCGCCGCACGTCTTTCTCGCATTTGTCGAGCTCAGCCGCCGTATAGCCGTCGCCCAGAAGCAGCAAATCCACTTTATTTGCGGGATCACCGTTTTGTTCCAGGGTGAGCACACGTCCGGGTGAGGGAGGCTTGGACGCGTCGATGCGCTTGTCGTGCGGGTCGAGGGTGGTGGACCAGACCTCGCGGAAAGCGTTTTTCGCGTCGCGTTTTTTCACCACAATTTGAACCGGAGCTTCCGGCGTGGGGAAGCGGAGCGATTCGTGGAACGTCCGGTTGACCTTTTTCGCTTCATCCGTGGTCACCCACTCGCCGTAGATGGAGGAGAAGCCGCGTGAATAACGCACGCGCTGGGTGCCGAGATCTCTGACTTCGAAGAAATACGTGCCGCGGTTAGTGGTGTCGATGGGTTTCGCGGGATTCCCGGGCCAAGGGAGAGGTTCGACCACCACGCAGTCGACGCTGAACAATTCCTGATTGGCGTTGCCGGTGTGGTAAAAGTCGAGGCGCATGGTCGCCGGTGTGGCGGCCAGCGATTCAAGCGCGGACACTAGGATGAACGATACGGTGAGCGCAAGATTCTTCAGCCGCATGGACCCCTCCGACGGTTGTGGGTGGCGGAGAGTATACACCAGGAAGGCAGGTGTTTGGGGCCAGGTGTCAGGGTTCAGGGGCCGGGACCTGCGACTATCGAAGATTCAAGATTTTAAAATAGAGAGCAAGATTTCAAGAGATGCGAGCGACGTCCTTGATGTGAGGTCGAGATGGACTTGGAGAGCGAGTGAGAGGCCAGCGCTACGCCGGCGCGTTGATTTCCTCGAAGGAGGTCTCGAGGTCTTGCGTGTGCCGCCAAGCCAACTCGTAGCTTACGGCAATCTCATCGCAGCAGGAATATTTGGGGCAGCCCAGGCAATCCTGAAAGACTTTCACCGGAAAGCTCTCGCGCGTAGCCCTTTGGAAGCCTAGCTTTTCAAAAAAGGCCGGGACGACCGTAAGGGCGAAGACTGTTTTCAGGCCACAGCGCTCGGCTTCGTCCATGATGACCTCGGTGAGCAGCGTGCCTACGCCCTTGGCCTTGAGCGCCGCTTCTACACAGAGTGAACGAATTTCAGCAAGCTCCTGGCTGTAGAATTTGAGTGCGCCGCATCCGAGCAGCTCTCCGTCTTCTTCCGCGACGGTGAACTCCCAGATGTCTTCGTACAGGTTCGACAACGGGCGCGGAAGCAGGACCTGTTCGGCAACGTAACGGCTGATTAGCTTGTAGAGCGCGGGAGCGTCGCGTAATTCAGCCTTTCGGATGTCCAATGTATCGTTTCCCTCTCTTTAGTACGATCCGTGGGCGGACTTGAGATTTGAAATTTCAGATTTCAAAGCTTAGGCGCGCGTGCCCTGCATGAGCAGAATCAACAAAGCCTTTTGAACGTGCAGGCGGTTTTCGGCCTGGTCGAATACCGCCGAGCGCGGAGAATCGATCACTTCATTGGTCACCTCTTGTCCGCGATGCGCGGGCAGGCAATGCATAAACAGCGCAGAGGGTGCGGCCGCGGCCAAGAGTTCATCGGTGACCCGGTAAGGTGCGAACACCTGGGCTCGGAGGTGGACGGCGTGCTCCTGTCCCATGCTTGCCCAGACGTCGGTGTAGACGGCCTGGGCTCCCGCCACGGCCTCGAGCGGGTTATTGAAAACCTCGACTGTCGCCCCCGTCGCCGCGCCCAGCGCTTTCGCGACGGCGACCACCTCGGTCTTGGGTTCATAGCCCGGAGGTGTGGCAGCGCGCACCGAGACGCCAAGCTTCGCGCCGGTGACCATCAGGGAATGGCACACGTTGTTGCCGTCACCGACGAAGGCCAGCGTCTGCCCCGACAGGGTTCCAATCTTTTCCCGCAGCGTAAAGAGATCGGCCAAGGCCTGGCAGGGATGAAAGAGGTCGGTGAGCGCGTTCACGACAGGAATCGAGGCGTTGTTCGCGAGTTCCAGCACCGACTCGTGCGAGAAGGTGCGCGCCACAATTCCATCCACCCAACGCTCGAGATTGCGGGCAATATCCTTGACCGCCTCGCGCTCGCCCAAGCGCGGCTTGGCGTGGTCCAAGTAAACGCCAAAACCTCCCAGGCTGGTCATGCCCACTTCAAAAGTGACGCGAGTGCGAAGGGAAGGCTTCTCAAAGATCATCGCCAGTTGTTTTCCCAAGAGCGCCTGAGAATAGGCGCGCGGCGCGGCTTTGACTTGCTCCGCCAGCCCAAAGATCAGGTTCAGGTCGGCCAGCGAGAGGTCCGTGTCCGCCAGCAGATCGGTTACACTCAACTTTTCTTGTTTTTCAACCATACTCAAGCTCGATGCCATGCTTGCTCCCCTCCTTGCGTGGCCGGTTCGACGCGGGCTGCCGACCCCCTCACCCGGCCCGCCCCGGCTGATGAAAGCGCCGGCTGCGGTCCACCCTCTCCCCCAAGGGGGAGAGGGTTACGCCATCTTAAGCGTTGCGGCAGGCGGCCAATATCGGCTTCAGGGCCGCAATAAGTTCGTCCACGTGGCTGCGCTCGATGATCAGGGGTGGAAGAAAGCGCAGGACCTTTTCCTGGGTGCAATTGAAAATCACTCCCGCTTCGAGCGCTTGCCGGACCACATTCTTACAGGGAACGGAAAGTTGGGCGGCCAGCATCAAGCCGTCGCCGCGAACCTGCTCGATGACTGCGAATTCGCTCCGGAGCGCTTCGAGTTGAGCGCGGAAATAGCCGCCGACTTCACGGACGTGCTCGAGAAAACCCGGGCGCTCCAGGATTTCGAGAACCTTCAGAGCCAGGCGGCATTGGAGTGGCCCGCCACCGAACGTTGTGCCGTGCATGCCGGGGGAGAATGCCTGCGCCACTTCTTCGCGGGCGAGAATGGCCGCTAAAGGCAAACCGGCCGCTAGAGGCTTGGCCACCACCACAACGTCGGGCTGCAGTCCGAACTTGGTGAAGGCGAAGAAACGCCCGGTGCGCCCCAGGCCGCACTGAATTTCGTCGCAAACCAACAAGGCGCCATTCGCATGGCAGAGTTCTTCCGCGGTCTTGAGGAACTCCTCGCTGAGTTCCACCACCCCGCCTTCGCCCTGAATCACTTCCAGCAGCACTGCTCCAACGCGGGGCGTGAAGCTTTCGCGCAGGTGCTTCGCGTCGTTCAGGCGGATGAATCGGATGCCCGGAACGAGGGGCTCAAACGGCTTGCGATATTTTTCGGTCCAGGTCGCGGACAGAGCTCCGAAGGTTCTTCCGTGAAAAGAGTTTTCGACTGCCAGGATTTCGCACGACTCCTGGCGCCGGCGAGCGTAGGCACGGACCAGCTTCAGCGTTCCATCAATGGCTTCCGTGCCGGAGTTGGCGAAGAAGGCCCGGTCCATTCCGGACAAGGCAGTGAGTTTTTTCGCGAGCGGCGCCTGGTGCGGGTGGTAAAGCAGGTTGGAGGTGTGCAGAAGCGTCTCGGATTCGTCGCGGAGAGCTGCGAGGATTTCCGGGTGAGCGTAACCAAGCGAATTTACCGCCAGCCCTCCCAGGAAATCGAGATACTTCTTGCCCTGATCATCGTACAGGTAGCAACCCTCGCCTCGCACCGCTAGGATCGGCAAACGGTCGTAGGTGGGAATCAGGACTTGCTTCTCGAGCTGCGCAATCTTGTCGAAGTTCATATGCTTTTCACAGTCCACAAGATTCGAAGTGGCGCCGACCTTCAGAGCCTGCCCTGAGCAAAGCAAGGGGTCGGCACACGCCGGCCTAAAGGCCGGCGCTACACCCTTATTGGGGCAACCTTCACGATCCTGGTTCCGACGTGCTGCCCATGGTTCACGGCGCGGAGCAGGTCCTTTGAGCCGTCGGCCGCGAGAATGTCAATTTCACCAACGTTCTTGCGGAGCAGGCGGGCGCACGAACGCAGTTTGGGGATCATGCCATCGCGCACCACGCCTTTCCTGATCAGGCCGGGAATTTCGCTGAGTTTCACCAGCGGCAGCAGGCGCCGGTTCGCGTCCCAGACGCCGCCTGATTCAGTGAGGTAGAAGAGCCGATCAGCTTCGAGGGCTACGGCGAGGGAGGCCGCCAGGTCATCGGCATTGATGTTCAGGAATTCTCCCCGCGCGCCCAAGCCCAGGCTGGCGACCACGGGAACAATCCCAGCCCGTAAGGCCATCTCGAGGACGGCGGTCCGGATCTTGTAAGGCCGCCCGACGTAACCCAGATCTTTCTTGTGGCCGTTCGATCCCAAAGACAGCTTTCTTGCGCGGACCATTCCCGCATCACCGCCCGTGATGCCCAGCGCCGCCTGGCCGAGGGCTGCGAATTCCCCTACCCACTGCTTATTCACGATGCCGGCGAGAACCATCAGGGCCACGTCGCGCGTGGCAGCGTCCGTGACGCGCAGTCCCTGGTAAAACTCCGTGTGGATGCCCAAGCGGTCAAGGGTCCGAGTGAGGGTGCTGCCGCCGCCGTGGACGACTACGACGGAGTGGCCGGCGCGCACGAGGTCCACGATTTGCCGGGCCAGCCGCCGGCGTCCCTTGCTGTCCTCCGCTGCCTTTCCACCGATTTTTACGACTAACTTCATATCAGGCCTGATTCCTGCGGCAGTCCGAACATGAGGTTCATGTTCTGAACCGCCTGCCCCGCCGCACCTTTGCCCAGATTATCCAAGGCGGAAACAATGATGAGCCGCCGCGTCTCCTCATCAAGCGCGAACCCGATATCTGCATACTGCGTGTTGGCCACCGCCTGAAGTTCAGGCAGAGCCCCATCTTCATAAACCCGGAGCAGCGGGGAAGGCGCGTAAAACCGCTTGAAAAGGGCGGCCACTTCGCCCAGGGTCCGTCGCGCGTTGAGGCGGACGTAAACTGTGCTCAGAATGCCGCGTGTGACCGGCAACAAGTGAGGAGTGAAAATGAAATCCTTCTCGCCGATGTCGAGCGCCTGGAGCATTTCCGGAACGTGCCGGTGGGTGAAAAGGCCGTAAGCCCGGCAATTCTCGTTGACCTCCGGGAAGTGAAGCTTCCCGCTGGGAGTACGGCCTGCGCCGCTGGCGCCGGATTTCGAATCGGAAATTATGCCGGCGGATATATCCACCCATTCGGAGCGCAGAAGAGGGGAGAGAGCGAGGATCACGGAGGTGGCATAACAGCCGGGATTGGAGAGCAACCTGGCGCTCGAGATCTCAATTGGGTTGAGCTCCGGCAGGCCGTAGACCGCCTCGGCAAGCGCTTCCGAAGCGCAGTGCTCAAAGCCGTACCAGCGCGGATAAGCGGCAGCATCCTTGAGGCGGAACGCGCCACTCAGGTCGATGACGCGCAAACCGGCATCCAGAAGCGCGGGCGCGACGTCGCGAGATGTTTCGTGCGGGGTGGCGAGGAATACCACGTCCGCTTGCGGCGCCCCTATGGCCTCCAGCAGGGCGAGGCCGGCCGAACCCTCGAGGTCAACGGGCAGGCAGGGAATCGCGAAACGGCCGCGCAGCGCGGGATGGACCTGCTCGATGGGGAAAGGCTTCCTGGCGCTGGAAGTGGAGGAGATCATGCGCACGACGCGAGCGTCAGGATGCCGCGCCAGGAGGGTCAAAAGCTCACGCCCGACATACCCGGTGGCGCCCAGCACGGCAGCCCGAACGGGCAGCGCAAACCCGCTTTTCAACTCTGCGGTTTCCGCTTTCGCGGCGGGCGGCGCCAGAGCGCTCGTTCCAGATTTTGTCGTGACATCCAACGTTGACTAAACCCCACATTCCGGCCGACCGGAATATTTATGCATTCGATGCATAAATATACTTTCTTATACCGCAAAGATTTTTTGCTGTCAACAAAAAACGCGCGTTTGTTCACTGGCGTTTCAAGGCCCGACAGGCTAGAATTACCATGGGTAGCGCTTTCATGCCGGAGATTAATGTCGAACGCAGGGGCGAGAGTTCCGGGGCTTCCATCAGCGCCAAGATTATCGCTCTCGCGGTGCTGGGCGGGTGCATCTACTACGCCAGCTCAGTTGTCATCACCCTGATTTTCTCGATTCTCATCGCCGCAGTGCTCGAGCCGGGGGCAGGGTTCCTGGAGCGTCTGCGGATGCCGCGCTGGTTGAGTTCGCTGGTCATGGTTCTGCTCATGCTCACGATCAGCTATCTGGCGGTGTACGGGATTTATGGGCGGGCGCTGGATTTTATCGATAATGCTCCCAGGCTGGCGGCCAAGCTCAGGCAAATCACCGCCCACCTGGATGTGGCCGCGCAGAGTTTTCAACAGAGTACGCGCACCATCATACCCTCCTCGACAGACAGCAGTCTGCCCACCGTGCGACTGCAACAGGAATCCCCCTGGACGCAGTTTTTGCTGCGCGGCGTGGGGTCGGTCTACGCCTTCACGGTCACCGTGATGTTCATCCCCTTCCTGGTTTTCTTCATGCTGAACTCCAAGGACCACTTATGGGCGGCCTCGCTGAACCTCTTTCCGCGCCAGAACCGGCAGCAGGCGGAAGATGTCATTCACTACATCGGCCTGATGCTGCGCCAGTTCGCGTTGGGGAATCTTCTGGTGGCTCTCATCACGGCGGTTCCTATCTGCCTGGTCTTCGCCTATCTCCGCCTCCAGTACGCCTTGGTGTTGGGATTGTTGGCTGCGTTTGTAGGCCTTATCCCTTACATCGGAGTGGCGCTGGCGCTGGTTCCTCCTTTGATGGTCGCGCTGATGCAATATGACTCGGTAAAGCCCTTTCTGATCCTGGCGGCCACGGTTGCCGCAGCGCACTTTATTGCGGTGAATGTCCTGACTCCGCGACTGGTGGGACATCGCCTGAACCTGAATGCCTTGGCGGTCACTCTCGCGATGATGTTCTGGGCCTGGCTGTGGGGAGGGTTTGGGCTGATCCTCGCCGTGCCCATCACCGCCGCCATCAAAGCGGTGTGCGACAACGTTGAAAAGCTGAAACCCTACGGGGCGTGGATGGGCGAAGGGTGAATTCAGTCAAGAGTCGAGAGTCGAGAGTCGAAAGTCAAAAGTCGACAGCCGGTAGTCGAAGATTTAAGGAGTCGAGACGTTCAAAAGTCGAAAGGTTGAAAAGCCGACAAACGCACCTGAATGAATAAAGCGATTTCAAATGGCAAATCGCAAATGGCAAATTTCAAATGGTTTCAAATCTGTAATTTGGCATTTGAAATCGATGTTCGTGATTTCTCGATTCTTGATTTTCGCCTCCTGAACTTTCGACTCTCGACTCTTGACTCTTGACTGTTCTACTGCCCCTGCGCGCGCAATTCCCTGACAAGAGCTTCGATGGACTCGCAGTCCTGAAAGATGCGGATACCGGCAATGCCTGTGGCTCCCGCTTCGAGACAAGGCTGGACACGTTTCACGGTGATTCCCCCGAGAGCCAGGACCGGTATTCTTGTTTGCCCTGTTACTTTCCGCAACTCATCCAAACCCAGCGGTGGCCCGTACTTGAGCTTGGACGGTGTTTCGAAGACCGGACCGAGCAGAAGGTAATCCGCTCCGGCTGATTCAGCGGCCACTGCCTCAGCCAGTGAATGGCAGGAGACCCCGACAACGAAAGGGCGGGGGGCCACTTTGCGGACCTCCGCGGCGGGCATAGATTGCCCCCCGAGGTGCACTCCGCCTGCGCCTGCCGCCAAGGCCACATCCAGCCGGTCATTGACCAAAATGCAGGCGTGTGCGAGAGGCGAAATGCGGAGATCCTTCGTCCTGCGGCCCAAAGCCTTCGGGCGACGGGTCGCTTCGCTCAGGATGACAGGCTGCCGGGGAAGTTCGTCAGGCACGATCGAGAGACGAGACGCCCGCGCTACAGACGGAATTTCCCTCGCGGCGCTCACAGCTTCTTCCACGAGTGCTGTCAACTCACGGGTGGGGAGATCTTTCTCGCGGATTTGCACCATGTCCACCCCGCCGCGCAGCGTTTCCCGAATGACTGCCGCGAGCGGGACTGACTTTATCTGGCTGCGGTCGGTGATGTAACAGAGAACAAGGCTACTCATCTGTTGGAGTTGGGTTCTGAGGTTGGAGTGGGGCGGATAAGATGCCAGATCTCAAGAATCGCCAGCCAGATATCAGCTAACCCGAGTCCGGAAACCGCCCCGCGCAGGAAATTGTTATGCGAGAGCCCCGAAAGTACTCGGAGGTGGTCGGTGAAATAGTTCTGACTCCAAAAAGCGGCCCAGGGAAGGATAAAGAGGAAGATTCCCAGCTCCAAGCAGAACACAATGTAGATGATGGTTAGCAGTCTGCGCATGTCTATTCGGCGATGTCAGCCTCGTCGGATCGCGTCTTAAAAACCTTTCTGCTGAAGTGCGCGGATCCTCTCGGCGACATCGCGAAAATCGATCTTCTGGCCGTAAACCTCGGAGAACATCTCGATCGCGTGTGGCAGGTCGCCTGCCCGCTCATAGGCGACTCCCAGGTCATACTGGAGAGCCAGTCGGGCCTCCTTGTCGAGGCGGGGAGTCCCGAGAGCCCGGCAGTACCATTTCGCAGCGATTGGGGCCATATCCTTCTGCATGAAGCAGGCGGCAAGCAGAGAGCAAGCCTGGAGGTAGTTTGCCGGTTGGGGTGTCTTTTCCGCGCCATTCACAGCTTTTTGAAATTCTCCGATGGCCTGGTCCAGGAGTTTCATCTCCCAGAAAGCCATTCCCAAATTGAAATGAGCTTCCGCATTCTCCTCGCAGCCAGGCTCCGGAACACTATCATTCGGACCGGAGTGAGAACCCGCGCGCGGTTCGTCGGCTCGAGCCGAAGGCGGAGCGAGATCGCTCCATTCACTCGGTATGACGGGCGGCTGAGCTGAGGAAGGAGGTACGGGCAGCGGTGCTGCCGGTTGTCCGATCGCAGGCTCGACCGCCTCAGTGACCTCGCTGAGGAACCGCGTGGCTGTTTCGGCGCCCACGCCAGTGGGCGGCTCCAACTGACGCCTTTCCTCGCCGGGAAGTGCCGAGGGAGCGAAGGCAGGTTGTCCTTCAGGTCCCGGCGCCGCAGGCCTGCTCGCCGCTTCTCGCTGGTCAACGGCTTGTGCGCCAAGCCGAGTAACTCTCGCAGTCGCTCGTTCCTGAGCTGCATCCGGTTTGGGGGAAGCTTTTAAAGGCCCACCCGCCGTGTACGCCTCGACGAGGGACCGAAGTTCGGTAATTCGGGGGTCGCCTCGAAACGTCGCCTCTAATGATTCGACGGCTCCTCTCGCCTCCTCAAAGAACCCCTGCTCGAGATAGAAGCTGATCTCGACCCTGCTGTCATCAAAGTTGAATGCCGGCGCCTGTTGAGGCGACTCAGGGACTTCCGCTTCCGCGCGCTTGGCAGCCAGAAAGGCCTCCAGATCCTGCGAAAGGTCGACCATCTGAATTTCAGAATAGGAGGCGGACGGCGATGTGTCTGGGACGGGCATTCCCAAGTCGAGCGCCGGTTCCGGGAAAGCCGGTGGTGACGCCTGGGAATCGGGGGAGAGAGGGGGATCCAAGGACGTTTGTTGACCTGCTTGGCCCGGAGCAGGTGAGAATTCGGAAATGAGGCGGGTCTCACCTGGAGGAAATGGCGCAGGCTGTTCCGGAGTTGGCGGCAACGGTCCTGGTTCCGGTATCTCTGCCGGGACCTGAAGCGCCGCGGTCCGAGCTGCCAGTGCGGCCACCGTCTCCGGTTCCCCGGCCATCTGTGCAAATCGCTGGGCCCCCTCCGTATCGCCCTGCTGCGCATAAATCACCGCCAGCGCCTGGGCGGCCTGCTCAGCTCGTTCCGGCAAGTCTTTCCAGCACATCCCCACCAGGCGCTTGTGGATCTCGATTTCGTCCGGATAAACTTCCAGGACCCTCTCGAGTTCGGCAACCGCCCTGCTCAACAAATGGTAGCGCGCAAAAAGCTCGCTATTCTCAAGTGCCTCCCTGACCATCCCTGCCCGGTCCGTCGCAGGCGCGGGCGAGGCGGAGGGGAGTGGAGTTTCTTCTGCCGTCAGATCGATGGCGGATGGCAGATCGGCAAGTGGCGCCCGGCCGAATTTCTCGCCTTGCTTCTGGATGACATCTTTGCGTAGCACATCGTAATGCTCGTTCCCAGGATCGTGATCGATCAGCTTTTGGAACGCTTGTCTCGCCTTCTCGAATTGCCCGCACTGAAGATAAGCGTGGCCCAACGCCTCCAGGATTTCGACAAGCGCATCTACGTCTCCGCTCTGGTCGCAAATGCGGTAAATCAGCTCGAGAGCGAGAAGATGCTGGGGGGATTTGCGCCGGATCAGACGCAGAGATTCCATCAAGGAGGTGGTGTTCCCTTGCGCAATAAGCTCGTTTGCGACCAGGGATAAGGTCTCGGAGGCCGCGTCGAATTGGCCCGCCTCGACGCACGCGGATACGAAGCAAGCCAGCGGCGGAATGTCCGGCGGCTTGGCCCGAAAGAGCTCCAGTGCCAGGATCTCTGCTTTCTTGATCTGGCGCAAGGCAACGTAAGACTCGACGAGGAGCGTGCGCGCGGCAGGATCGCCCCTTAAGCCTGGCGTACTATTCAGGATTGCTTCGGTTTCCTCCGGGTGCTTGAGCGCAAATGCCAGCTGGGCCCTGAGCAGTTGTATTTGGGGTGCGTCGGGATTTAATTCCTGCGCCTTTTTTAGGGCAACCTCGGCAGCGGCCGAGTCCTCCCGGCGCAGCGCAAGCTGTGCGCTCTCAACGTAAACCTCTAAGGCGTCGTCCTTACGCCCCAAATCCTCGCAGAACGCCGCCAGGCGCGATCTCGCCCCGGCGTTCTCGGGATCGAGCTGTACAATCTTCCGCAGCGTCTCGAGCGCTTTGTCATTCTGTTTTCGCTTCTTGTAGAATTCGGCGACCTGGTAATAGAGATCGCGGGTCTCGCGGACCATTCTCTGCGCCTGGTAAAGCTCGCCAACTTTCAGCAGAGGGCCGACTGAGTCCGGCTCCAGCTTGACAATCTTTTTGTAAATGGCAATGGCCTTGAGGGCGTACCCGCTGTGGACGTAGGCCTCGGCGAGCTCGTAAAAGTGCTTGAGACCCTCGGCGACATTTTTGTCGCGAACGTAAAGGTCGCCGATGGTGTTCAGCAGAATTAGCTCGGAGGAATCCTTGTCGAGGATGCGAAAGTATCGGTCGATCGCCTGACTGATCTTGCCCTGGCTGGCGAGGCTTTCCGCCTCTTGCAGTGCCCTGGCTTTGTTAAAAGCCATTCGTACGCTCCGCGTCCCCGGTACAACAGAAAACCATGCGCTACCGTAGCATACGGTCCTGCTCTAGTCAACGAACGGCCATGAATGTTGTCAAGTCCATGTCTGTCATCCTGAGCGCAGACTTCATGATCCTTCGGCTCACCACAGTTCATGAAAATGCCCTCTCCCCCTTGGGGGAGAGGGTGGACCGCGACGGCGCTTTTACCAGCCGCCGCGGGCCGGGTGAGGGGGTCCTGGTTCGGAGGTGGTGGGGGGTATCGCCGGCGAATGGCAACCACCCCTAACCCCTCCTTACCAAGGAGGGGAATCGTTTGCATCTGCATCACGGGTAGTGAGCCGAAGGATCATGAAGTCTCCGCTCAGGATGACAGCGTCATTTCTCCACCGGCAAGTCCGCACGGCTGCTCCAATCCTCCCAGGAGCCGTCGTAGATCCGGACGTGCTCAAATCCTAGCAGGCGCAGGGCGAAATAGAGTTCGGCGGCGCGAATTCCGATCTGGCAGTAGGTCACCACCTCCTGCCCGGGTGAAATCCGGGCGTCGGAGAAGACCTTTTCGAGCGAAGGGGCGTCCAGAAAGGTCTTGATCTCGCCGGGATTAATCACTCGCGTCCATTCGAGATTGACGGCGCCGGGTATGTGCCCCCCGCGCGGTCCTTCCACCCTCTCACCGCTGAATTCCGGTGCGGACCGCGCATCCAGAAGCTTGATATGGGGATCGTGGAGGTGAGCGTTCAACCACTCGGAGGTAGCAATCATGGCGGGGTTCGCCTGGGGCTTGAAATCCCCGGCAACAACGCGTGGAGAATCTGTGCTAAGGGGGTGTCCTTCACTTTGCCACTTCTTGAGTCCACCGTTCAGGATTTGCACATGTTGATGCCCGAAGAACTCCAGAACGTAAAACACGCGCGCGGCCAATCGATTGCCTTGGTCGTCGTAGATGACGATCTCGGAGCTTGACGTGATCCCCGCGCCGCGAAACAGGCGCTCTGCCCGTTCGGGTGGTATCGGGAACCCTCGACGGTTGGCTTCCAAGTCGTCGGTTTCGAGGGAGGGGAGGCTCACCGCTCCCGGTAGGTGCCCGACCTGGTATTCCGCGGCAGGCCTCGCATCCAAAAGACACAATTGGGGACTTGAAAGCAGTTGCGAGAGCTCCGGGGTTTCAACCAGAAGTTGTGGGCGACGGTATGGCAGTGCTTGACCCAGCAGAGCACTCACGCCGAGGAGAGGCATAGCTAGAAGCAAGTAAGTCAATTTCAAGTGACCCTCCTTTTGGGGGTCAGTGAATACCGACTGTCGGTCGGAAGCGTTGGGCATGTCATTCTGAGCGAAGCGAAGAATCTCCGCAGTGATCTTTCTTCGTTTGGACTGCCGCGATTCTTCGCTTCGCTCAGAATGACATGCCGCTTTTGGTGTCCCTAGAAGCAGCACAACTGCCGATTGCCTACAGCGTCGGAGGCTTCGGGACGGGAGGGGGAAGGGCGTGAGCCTTCACTTCCGATTGGAATGGAATCTGTTTGTGGGTCCCGTCGCAGAAAGGTTTGTTTCCGGATTGGCCGCAGCGGCAAAGTGAGATCGAGGTTCGCCCCGCCAAGTCGAAGGCATTGCCCTCGGCGTCGCAGATCGTGAATTCCCCTTCCACCCGCAGTGAGCCGTTCTTGTTTACGGTAATCTTCATTAAGTTTTCCTCCAAAGCATAAGGTTGCAGCGGCCCTTGAGTTCCTCCTAGGGCGACCGCTCATACGCGTTGCCCTAACATGCGAGGACTTCGAGAGCCGCGGAGCGGCGGAAGAAAGTAGCCCACGGCGTGAGCCGTGGGTGGCGATGCGGCTTAATATTTAAAGCCCCGGACGGGGCGACAGGCATCTCGCGGAGCCCCTGCCGCCCCTCCGGGGCTGAATGACCCAGGGCTGCTCCTTGATCCCACGGCTTGCGCCATGGGCTACTCTCTGTCGGCCCTCCGGGCCTGTATAAGCGCTCGTACAGACCTACCCTACTATCAGCCGGGGTGTTGGGCTGGGGCTTATCAGTGCATCCACCAGGGTTGCCCCAGCGGCACCTAGCGGCGCAGAGCCGCCTCGGCTCCAGAACTCGATGCGGACCGCGGCTTGAGCGACCCGCCGGCGCCAAACGGCTTAAGCAGAACGAGAATCAGGATGCCGAAAAACACCAACGAAATTACGCCGTGCATAGCCATGCATTCGCGGCGCCGCAACTGCACGCGGCCCGCCAAGAATGCGGCGGCACGGAAATAGACCCTCAAGTCCAAGACGATCAGAACCAGGACAAGCAGCAGCTTTGCGTGCAGCCAGTGCTCGAGCAGGTAATGAGGGTGTTGACCGATCAGAATTACTCCCGTAATCACCATCAGCGCGGCGCCGGGATGTGCCAGGCCTTTGAACAGCCTCATCTCCAATCGCCCGAACGCCGCTCGCGCTTCCGGAGAAGGTTCCTCCGAATGGAGGGCCAGAACGTGCGTAACAACCAGTAAGCTGCCGAGCCAAAAAACCAGTCCGATCAGGTGGAACACCAAGACCCAGGCGACCATGTCACCCCCTTGCTGTGTAGTTTCGACTATTTCTCCCGAACCCGCAACCCGTGTCAAGCTGTTTCGCGAACCGATACCTGGACCGGGCGTTGTAGGGGTAGGGCTTGCCCTACCCGCGTCGGGGCCAGCAGAAACGCGGGGACGGCAAGCCGTCCCCCTACGGCGGGGCTGTTATCGACGGATTGCGGAGTACCTTAGCGCCTTGACATTTGGCGGCAAAGTGACTCATCATGCGCAAGGTCAAACACGGTTAGTCGCGGAGCCTGAGCTGGAAACCAAAACTGTGGGGGTAATTGGTGCGGGAACCATGGGGCATGGCATCGCCCAGATCCTGGTGCGAAGCGGCTACACGGTATTGCTTAACGATGTCTCGCAGCAGTTCCTCGATTCGGGAGCGGCGAGAATCGCCAAAGGCCTCAATCGCGACGTCGAAAAGAATTGCCTGAGCGGCGCAGAACGCGAGCTGGCGCTCCGCCGGCTGACGACAACAACGCGAGTTTCAGACCTCGCGGCCGCCGACTTCATCATCGAGGCGGTGACTGAGACCTTCGAAGCAAAGGTAGGGGTCTTCCGGGCGGTTGAACCTCACTGCGGGTCCGGGACTATCTTTGCCTCTAACACTTCTTCCATATCCATCACCCGGCTCGCGGCTGCGACCCAGCGCCCGGATCGCTTCATTGGGCTGCACTTTTTCAACCCAGTGCCGGTAATGAAGCTGGTCGAAGTCGTTCCCGGCCTAGCCACCTCCCCGCCGACCGTGGAAGCCGCGGAGCGCCTCGCCACCACGGCAGGCAAGACGCCGGTGCGCGTGAATGACGCGCCGGGATTCGTCTCAAATCGCCTGCTGATGCCCATGATCAATGAAGCTGTATACTGCCTGATGGAAAGCGCTGCGGACGCCAAGGGCATTGACGACGTGATGAAGCTGGGTATGAACCACCCCATGGGGCCGCTCGAACTGGCCGACCTGATCGGCCTGGATGTTTGTCTGGCTATCATGAAAGTTCTCTACGAGAGCTTCCGCGACTCGAAGTACCGCCCTTGCCCATTGCTCGAGAAGATGGTGAACGCCGGACGCCTGGGGCGCAAGACGGGCGAGGGTTTCTATGAATATCGGTAGTGTTGCGTTTCAGAAGGTCGTTGAACACGTCAGCCCGCGGAGCGGGCGTAAGCAAATAGCCCACGGCGTAAGCCGTGGGTTCGTTGGGCACTCCCTCACCCCCGTCCCCTCTCCCGCTCGCGCGGGAGAGGGGTGCCGCAGGCGGGGTGAGGTCCGTCCAACCCAGGGCTTACGCCCTGGGCTACTTTATGACGCCCCTGACGGGGCTGCTGGCCCGTGGCCGAAGCATGTCGACCGATAACGCGAATCACTGAGATACAACACTGGTTCTCATAGGAATTTACGAAAGTACCATTGACGTAGTTTACTAAAGGGTATATCGATGAGGTGGGCTGAGCGATTTTTCAGCCGCAAGTCCGGCGGCGGCGATTTCCGGTGGCCGCTGTTGCGCTCGCCCAAGAGGTCAGTGTGGCCGTTCTTAGCTTAGCCAAATTCGGGCTCGGACGGGGCTGATGAAACGAGGACTGGAAACAAAGCATCATATGAGGAGATTCCAACGCAAACAAGGATAGCGACATGCCTCTAGAGCAAAGCGAAAAAGGCAAGGCCATAGAACTGGCGCTGACACAGATCGAGAAACAATTTGGCAAGGGCTCGATCATGCGCCTGGGGAGCAAGGACGCCTTCGTCCCCGTGGAAGTGATCCCCACCGGGTCCATCTCCTTCGATTCGGCACTGGGAGTTGGCGGGATGCCGCGGGGACGGATCGTTGAGATTTTCGGCCCGGAGTCGAGCGGCAAGACGACGATCGCGCTGCACGTGGTGGCGCAGGCCCAACAACGCGGCGGAATGGCGGCATTTGTAGACGCCGAGCACGCTCTCGACGCACCCTATGCCAAAAGGCTGGGTGTGGACATCGATAACCTGCTGGTTTCGCAGCCGGACTACGGCGAGCAGGCGTTGGAAATCGCCGAAGCGCTGGTCCGCTCCAACGCCATTGACGTTATCGTGATTGATTCGGTCGCTGCGCTGGTCCCGAAGGCCGAACTGGACGGCGACATGGGCGACTCGCTGCCTGGCCTTCAGGCGCGGCTGATGTCGCAAGCCCTTCGAAAGCTCGCCGGCATCGTGTCAAAGTCCAAGACCTGTCTGATCTTCATTAACCAGATACGGGAAAAGATCGGTGTCATGTTTGGGAACCCTGAAACGACCACCGGCGGCCGGGCGCTGAAGTTCTACGCTACCGTGCGTGTGGACATCCGGCGGATCGCCTCCATTAAGGATGCCGAACGGGTGGTCGGGAATCGAACCAAGGTAAAAATAGTAAAAAATAAAATTGCCGCTCCCTTTCGGGAGGCAGAATTTGATATTCTATATGGCGAGGGGATCTCAAAAGAAGGTGATTTGATCGATGTAGCCGCCGAGCGCAATATCCTCGAAAAAAGTGGGGCGTGGTTTTCCTACGGAGGTGAGCGCATCGGGCAAGGCCGCGAAAACGCCAGGCAGTTCTTGCGCGATAACGTTGACGTACGCAAGAAGCTTGATGGAGAAGTGCGTAAGGCGCTCAACCTGCCTGCGTCCCACGAGGCTGTTGCTGCAGCGGAGAGCGCCGCTGCCGCAAAGGCTAAGAAGTAAGTGCAGGTCGACGGTAGCGCAGACCGGCAGTTCAAAGTCTGCGACTCGGGGATTCATCCTCCCGGAAAAGCCGCCGATCTTAAATAACAGGAGTGAGCTGCCAACTCGATATCTGGGTCGGGCCGCAGACGCGAGAGCAAGTTCGTCTTACGGGATTTTTGGAATATTGGAGTTTCTTCCCGCCGGCAGTCGCCAGCTACCGGCGTGGGAGCGGATCCAAGTCGACACAAATCAAGGAGGTCATGAATACAACCTTGCGTAAAAGACTCGCCATCCTGGCCGTGGCCACTTTTTTCCTGTTTGGAATAAACACCCGCTTTGGGGTCGCGTTGGACTCCCGGACGCCACCTTCTACGGCATCCTCACGCGCGCGCTCCTCTCTTAAAAAACCCTCCGCTTCCAAGCTCCACTCCGCGAGGAAGCTAAACTCACCAACCCGATCGGCAGCCTATCGCAGACACAGCCGACGCCGGCTGATGAGTGACGCCGGCTATCGTTTCAGCTCGTTCGGCGATCCGGCGGCGGAAGACAACCCCGTCGGCGACGATCCCGCCGTGCGCCAGGCCGCGCTAACGGCACTGGGCAACTGGAACGGCAGCCTGGTCGTCGTGAACCCCAATACTGGACGTGTGCTCAGCATCGTTAATCAAAAGCTGGCGCTTTCCAGCGGTTTCACACCTTGTTCGACTTTCAAGCCTGTGGTGGCATTGGCCGCCCTGAAGGAAGGCATCATCACCTCCAACACAAAACTCTATGTCGGCAGCCGTCAGCGGATGGACGTCACTGAGGCGCTGGCCCGCTCTAATAACGTATTCTTCCATAAGCTGGGTGAGATGCTGGGATTCACCCGACTGGCGCAATATGCTCATGAGTTCGATTTTGGCGAGAAAACCAGCGACAACATCCCGGGTGAGTCAGCGGGTAAATTCCCAACCACTTCCCCCAAAGAAGGCGGGGCCGGTTATTTGGCTTACTACGGGATGGATATGGAAGTAACCCCGCTTCAGATGGCCGCGGTGATCTCAGCCGTCGCCAACGGGGGCACGCTCTACGAATTGCAGTATCCGCGCACCGCAGACGATCTCTCTGAATTCGCGCCCAAAGTCCGGCGCCAGTTGAGTGACTTGGTTCAGTACCTGCCACAAGTCAAAGCAGGGCTCGAGGCGGCGGTGCTTTACGGGACGGGCCACTCGGCTTACGACCCCGAAGTGCAAATTTACGGAAAGACCGGGACCTGCAGCGAAGACGGGGCGCGCCTTGGCTGGTTCGTTTCCTTCGCCCAGGAGCAGCAGCCCAAGTATGTGGCCGTGGTTCTCCTGCGCGGCGGACGCATGATGTTCGGCCCGCACGCTGCGGAAATCGCCGGGCGCTTCTATCGTGAAGTGCTGCGCAACGAGCGAATCGCCACGCAGGCAAGCGTGGGGTCGGGGAAATAGCTTGGGGTAGTTGTCAGCCGTCTCTGAAAAGCGTAGGGGTAGGGCTTGCCCTACCCGGTTTGTTAGGGGACGGCAAGCCGCCCCCCTACAAGCAGCCCACCGCCTCACACCCTCTCCAGCGCAATCTCGAGATCACGTATGATGTCGTGCCAGTCTTCGAGGCCGAGCGATAGCCTGATGCCCTCGGGATGCATACCGAAGGCGCGCTTCTGCTCGTCGGGGAGAGCCGAGTGCGTCATCGAGAATGGATGTTCGATCAGCGTCTTGACTTGGCCCAGGCTGACGGCCAAGGTGATGGAATAGGCGTGCTCAGCAAGGTAGTCGACCAACTTCTCAGCTTGAGTCTGCTTGCCCCCGTTTCCTTTAAGAACGAAATACAGCATGCTGCCCGGAGCAAACGTGCCATCTGCGCTGACCATCTGCCGATGAGCCAACGCCTTCTGCGGGAAGCAGTCCGTGCCGGGGTAACGGACGCAGGCCACTTTGGGGTGCTTCGCGAGGAAGTCCGCCACGTGTTGCGCTGTCTTTTGCATATTCGACATGCGAGTGGCCAGCGTGGGCAGGCCGTATACCAGGATGCCCCAGGCGGCGCGCGGTGAAAGCACTCCGCCGAAATCCTTGCGGAAGAGCATGACTTTGTTATACCACTCCGCCGGCGCAACCACGGCTCCCCCCATATCCGTTCCGAATCCCCCGATTCCTTTGGTGAGGCTTTCCACCACGATGTCGGCTCCGAGGTTCAGAGGTCTCTGGCAGTAGGGCGTGGCAAAAGTGTTGTCAACGATTACCAGGACCCGATCGCGCTCCTCGCGGCCGGAATTGACCTGGTCGGCGAGGCTGCGCAGGCCGGCGATGTCGATCAATTCCATGGTCGGATTGGTCGGGGTTTCAAAGTAGAGAACCCGTGTGGCGGGCGTTATCTGCTCCTCGAAGGATTCGATCTTCAGGAAGTCCGTAAACCGGGCTTGCATGCCGAACCTGGGCAGCCAGTTGGTCATCAGGCTGTACGTGCAGCCATAGAGGGTGTGGTGAGCCAACACCTCCTGCCCCTGGCGAAGCGACGAACCTAGCGCCGCACTGATCGCAGCCATGCCCGAGGCAAAGGTCACGCCGACTTCGCCGCCCTCCGCGTAGGCCAGGTTTTCCTCCAGCATCGCCCGTGTGGGTTCGTCCAGCCGGTCGTAGATGTAGATCGGCATGTGGCCGCTTAACGCTTCGGCGGCGGAAGCGAATTGCACAAAGCCTTTGGCGCCGCGCTCGAGTGAAGTCAAGCGAAACGCCGTGGAATGGGAGACGGGCGGGACGACGTGGTGGTCGTAGTCCCACTTCTTGCTGTCGAAGCTCCCGTGGATCATGTGTGTACGCAGCTTGTAGTCCTCTTTCTTGCGATGATGTTTTCGAACTTCCATAGCACACCCCCGTGACGTGCACTTTTACACCGCGAGCATGGTAGCACTCCTTGATGCAGTAGGGGTAGGGCTTGCCCTACCCGGTTGCTCTACCCACGCCGGTCAATCGCGTAAACTTCAGGAAACGGCAAGCCGTCCCCCTACATTGTTTGATGAAGGTACGTAGGCCAGTGGTGGCATGGGAGCGGTTCCCCCCTGAGTGCCTGCTCTCACAGATTCTCGAGGATTGCCTTCAGTTCGGGAAGCGACGAGATCCTTGGACAAGTGGCGGCGGGGTAAGCATTAACGGTGTCGATAAGCACGCCCGTCATCCCGGCGAGTTCGGCGCCGCCCACGTCCGTTGCATACGTGTCACCCACGAACACAGCTTCCGCGCTCCCTACGCCCAGGCGCTCGCGAGCCAGCTTGAAGATCCCCGCGTGGGGCTTTTGAATGCCGACGATCGCTGAATCCAAGATGGCCTGGAAGTAACGCGCCAGACCGAGACGAACGAGTTGGCCCTCGAGAGTGCCGATGGAGTTTGAAACGACTCCCAGAAGATAGCCTTGGGCCAACATCCACTCGAGAAAGGCGGGTGTGTCGGGCATCACACGCGACCAGAGTTGGATGTTCTGGAAGTTCTCGATCAGTCGCCGAGTGAGTTCGCCCTTCCCTTCCTCTGAAACACCCAGGCGGCGCATGAATTCGCGGAGATACTCTGACCAATAGTAGTAGTCAATCTGCTCTGGAACTTGACCCGTGCGCATCATCGGCCACAACCATTCATCCAGTTTTTGTTTGGCCAAACGCTCGGCTGCGAAGAAGTCGTCCGGCGTGGCCGCGTATCCGTGCTCCTTCAAATCGGTGATGACGACCTCGATCCGAGGAAATAGCAGCGTGTAGCCGGCATCAAACAAAACGGCGCGAATTCGTCCTGATCTCATGTATGCTCCCTGTGATGCAAGTATTATATCAGCACAGCAGAAGTAGTCTGTCGATGTTGAAGGTGGCGCAACCCTGGGATTCCATCGGCAGGCTGTGCCCCTTGCCTGTCATTCCGAGCGCAGACTTCATGATCCTTCGGCTCACCACTGTGCATGAAAATGGCTCTTTGGAGGTAACTCCTGTATTTTCGACAAAAGCTTCCGCCATTTTCATAGCAGCGAAGGATTCGACGATCTGCTGACGAACCACAAATGCACTGCCGCACCGAGGTGCAAAAACAAAGGCTTTGCTCCGTGCCTCTGTGGTGATCATTTCTGTTCTTCTTGCGTTCGGGCATTGAAAATGCCGCGGACCAGGGAAGGCCGGACGATGCCGCACAGCCTTCAGATATGTCAGACCTTTTTACCGAATCCGCACCACGCAGCCCAGACTTTTATGACCCACTGAAACTCTCCCTCCCACCGTTTCGTCTGAGCCCATGTAGTCAATAACACCATCTGAAAGGGTGTCGAGATGGGTCATACGAAGATTAGGTACATTTTGTCAGTCTTTTTAATCCTCTCATTTTCGGGCTTCTTTTCCAGTAAGTTGTTGGCCCAAGTTCCCTCCGGCACGATTCGCGGCCAAGTGTCGGATCCCTCCGGGGCAGGCGTTCCGGGTGCTGTCGTGCAGGCGGTCTCTTCTTCAGGGCAAACCAGCTCCGGGGTTGCGAAGGCCGTCGGGAGCTATGAAATCCGCGGACTCGCGCCGGGCATGTACACCGTACGAGCGCAGGCCAAGGGCTTCGCGGTCTTTGCGCAGCAGAGTGTCGAGCTTGTCGCCGAGCAAGGCAAAAAGCTGGACATTGCTCTCCAACTCGCCGAGGAAAAAGAGCAGGTCACCGTCTCCGCGCAAACCACGCAAGTGAGCGTGGCGCCGCAAGAGAACGCTACCTCCCTCGTGATCAAGGGCGAAGATCTGCAAGCGCTCTCCGATGACCCGGACGAATTGCAGTCTGAACTCGACGCGCTGGCGGGGCCGTCGGCGGGACCGAATGGCGGCCAGATCTATGTGGACGGATTCACGGCCGGACAACTTCCGCCCAAGGCGGATATTCTCGAGATCCGCATCAACCACAACCCGTTCTCCGCGGAGTACGACAAGCTGGGCTACGGACGCATCGAAATCACCACTCGCCCGGGCGCGAGCCAGCTTCACGGCCAGATTCTGGGCAATCTGAACGACTCGGTATTCAACTCGCGGAACCCTTTCGCGCCGCAGGAACCGGGCTATCATTCCGAGTTTTTCAACGGCAGCGTCGGGGATGCGCTGAGCCGGAAAGCTTCGTTCTTTTTCACGTTCTTCCGGCGCGATATTCAGGATAACTCGATCGTCTCCGCTTTTACTCTCAGCCCCACGCTCGTTGAGACCCCGTTCAGCCAGGCGGTGGCTAGCCCCGCTACACGCACCAATCTCAGTCCTCGCTTCGACTACCAGTTGAGCCAGAACAACGTGCTGACGGTGCGTTACCAGTTCTTTGACAACAACACGCGTAATGGCGGAATCGGCCAGCTCAACCTTCTGACGCAGGGCTACAACACTCAGAGCCTTGAAGACACTCTGCAGGTGAGCGACACGCAGGTGTTCAGCGCCAAAACGCTGAACCAGTTTCGCTTCCAATATCTCCACGACGGCGTCAGCCAGACCGCCAAGTACCTCGAGCCCACGATTTCCGTGTTAGGCGCGTTCACCGGCGGCGGCAATTCGAGCGGCGTCTCTTCCGATACCCAGAACCGCTACGAGCTTCAAAACCTGACTTCCTTGTTTCTCGGCAAGCACACTCTTGTGGTCGGAGGGCGTCTGCGGGACGGCCAGGATTCGAATACCTCCGACGCAAATTTCAACGGCACGTTTACGTTCCCGTCGCTCGCAGCCTATGCAGCGGGACAACCGAATCAGTTTCTGATTGTGGACGGACAAAAGCTGGCCACCGTCAATCTGCTCGATGTGGGCCTCTTCGCGCAAGACGACTGGCAACTTCACCCGGGCATGACGCTGAGCGCAGGCCTGCGCTGGGAGACTCAGAATGATATTCACGATCACTCCGACTTTGCCCCGCGCCTGGGTTTTGCCTGGGGACTGCGTCGCTCGCAGAAGGGGCCGGCGAAAACCGTTCTGCGCGTCGGATCAGGCGTATTCTACGACCGCTTCGCCTCCAATCTGGTGCTCAATGCGGAAAGGTTGAACGGCATCAATGAGCAGCAGTTCATCATTTCTTCTCCTGATTTCTTCCCCAACATTCCGTCCCTTAGCACGCTCTCGAGCCTCGCTAATTCCCTTCCCGCCAGCTATCAAATCGCCCCCAATTTGCGGGCACCTTACGTCTGGCAGTCGGCAGCGAGCCTTGAGCAGCAAGTGACCAAAAACGCGACGCTCTCGCTGACGTATCTTCATTCGCGCGGGCTTCACCAACTGCTGCTCGATGACGTCAACGCGCCTCTTCCTGGCACGTTCAGCCTTGGCGACCCCGAAGCAGGCGTTCGGCCCCTGGGTAACGCCGCCGGCAACCCCTATCAGTACGAGTCCGTCGGCCTCTTCAACCAGAACCAACTGATTGCCAATTTCAATGTGCGGTTGGGCACGCGGCTTTCCCTGTTTGGGTACTACACGCTCAACTATGCTGATTCGGATACGACGGGGAATAATCCCAGCGTTGCCATGAACCCGTACGATCTTCTGGAGAGCTATGGGCGAGCGTCCTTCGACGTTCGCAATCGATTCTTCCTGGCGGGCACCTGGAATCTGCCCCATCGCTTTACCCTGAGTCCCTTCCTGGTCACCGCCTCCGGCACACCATTCAACGTTACGATGGCGCCCGACATATTTGGAACCGGAGTCGTGAACAGCGCCCGTCCTGCGATCGCCGCAGCAGGTGAGACCGGTCCTGAATTTGTGGCAACCCGCCTCGGCACGTTCAATGTTGCACCGCAGACCGACCAGGCCCTGGTTCCCATTAATAACTTTACCGGGCCCGGCCAATTCACTCTGAACTTGCGACTTAGCAAGACGTTTTCCTTCGGCAAAGAGGTTACCAGGCGAGCCTCGACTGCCGGCAGTGGTGGAGGCGGTGGATTTGGCGGAGCAGGTGGTCGAGGTGGCGGCGGGCGGGGTGGTTACGGTGGGGGCGGTGGATTCGGTGGCCGGGGAATGGGAGGACCAGGTGGAGGTGGTCTCTTTGGTCCGGGGAATAATGCCGGCGCTAGGCGCTACAGCCTCACCTTTAGCGCTTACGCTCGCAACGTCCTGAATAACGTGAACCTCGGCTCGCCCGTCGGTGTGATCGGGTCACCGCTCTTCGACCTGTCAAACTCGCTGGGCGGCGTCTTCGGCGGCGGCGGGTCCCAAGCGGCCAACCGCCGCATTGACTTCCAGGTGATTTTCAGTTTTTAGGACGAAGTTTAGAAAATGGAAGGCCGAAATTCGTGACCTGATTCAGAGGTCCGTTAAGAAAGTCTTTCCCATGCGCGACCGTTTCTCAGAGCCCCGTCAGGGGCGGTATAGAGTAGCCCAGGGCGCAAGCCCTGGGTCAGCTGGCCCTCACCCCGCCTTCGGCACCCCTCTCCCGCTCTGCGGGAGAGGGGACGGGGGTGAGGGTGGGGTGTGCGCGATCCGTCGGCTGACGGGCTGAATTCTTCGACGAACTTCTGACCCGGGACACTCGAAACATGCGAAAGGGGTTGAGTTAGCTGAAAGCTGAGGGCTGACGGCTCAAGTATCAACCCCCGAGCGGAGAGTCGGTCGAACCAGCAACCGCCGTGCTGTTTTGACGAATCACAGCCGAGTGATCGGTGTAGTAGTAGTTCGTTCCCGTGGTACCGACGGTGATGGGAGTGGCGGTGATCGAGTAGGTGTTGATCCTGCCGCTGGGGTCCGGAGTGCCGCTGATATAAGTGAGCTTGTAGCCGCTCTTCACGCTGGTGGTGGCGGTGGCAGTACCCCCGGAGAGGATGCTGTCAATTAACCCTGCGCCCGTAGCAGCAGGATTGCCGGAGGCAGGGGGACCCAAGTCGCCCAAAGTGGATGTATAACCTATGCCGTATGTCGTCGAGTAGTTGATTTCCGCCGTGTTGAGCGTCCTCAGTGATCCCACAGCAGACGCCTGATTGGCCGCCATACGCGAACGCAGAAGGTTCGGAATGGCGATCGCCGCGATGATCAGAATGATCGCGACTACAATGAGTAACTCGATAAGTGAAAAACCCTTCGCCCCTTTCTTCACCTAAGGCTCTCCCGTATATCAAGTTGAATTAATTCTGCACCGTAAAAGCGAGCATTTCTTCTACCAAATTCTTGCGGCGGAAAAGAACGACTTCATGTCGTTTTCACCAAGCCACCCCAGCGCCACACTGTCGCTGTCTTTTTGTTTTGGTGGCAAAAAGCTGCCAAACTTTCGTATTCGCACTCGATGCGGATACGAATTGTCTAGTCTCGCCCGCTCGCCTACTACCGATTTTTGTCCACAGCGCTGACGGATTTTGTCACCCAATTCGGAGTCGAATCGTCGCACCGGCTGCCGTTGTGGCGTAAGCGTCAAGCAGGGTGCATGCCGCCCGGCTACTACGAACGGCCGGACGAAGGAGTGCTTGCCCTCTGGCGAACCGGTGTCGAGGAATGGTGAAACATTATCGCGAATGACCGGG
>Ga0209517_10000438_pt1 | contig 71064 bp, 68 predicted proteins | sample PeaSoiMetSII2010_FD_187695 | JGI IMG/M metagenome (GOLD analysis project Ga0209517, IMG submission 187695) | Peat soil microbial communities from Weissenstadt, Germany - SII-2010 (SPAdes) (version 2) | ecosystem: Environmental > Terrestrial > Soil > Wetlands > Peat | place: Germany... | reverse complement strand
CCTCGCCAAGGATTTCGAGGCCACGATCGCCAGCGCCGTCGCCTGGGTCTTCCTCGCGCACATCAGACTGTTGACGCGCCGTATCGTACGAGCCTGAATTCGTGTGCTTCTTTTCGAGTCAGACTCTTAGAGACGTAGCGGGTGATGGCGTCGGCTTCGATTAGCCCTCGGAGTCGGCGCAGCACCCGCCGTCCCGATAACACACCGAGTCTTTATCGTCTATGAAAACGGGCCTGCGTGCCCAGGAAGGTTGTTATGGCAGGACGGAAAACAACACCCGAAAGACCGCCGAGCCGGCGCGAGTTGAGTATCGCCGGCAAGGAACTGTCGAGGCCATCGGCAAGCAGAGCGGATAAGACGCTGGCTGGCCGTGTCCTCTCGGAAGGCGCTGCTACGCGACGTAGCGGGCCGACCAAGCGCAAGTAGTTGAAGCAGCCGGCGGCGTTCTTCGGGGCGTCGCCGGTCAGCGTATTTGACGCGGGGGTAACATCAGGGGTAACAATCGCGTCGTAAATGGCAGAAATGCTCAGGTTTTGTGGTGATTCCTCAGCCCCCTTGGCCGGGCTTGACCCGCCCATCCACGTCTTACTTCGCGGGCACTTGCAGCTAAAGACGTGGACCCGCGGGTCAAGCCCGCGGGAGGGTAATGTTCTTGTCAGTGCACCGCGGCGCTACCGCTGGCGCTTGAACCGCTCGGAGCCAGGGCGAAGCCGATCTGCGGACGCTCGGGGGCCTTGAAGCCTTGCGGGCGGTCGTCCTCGACGATCTCGCCGTCGAGCGCCAGGCGGCCGTCGATTACAGAGAGCGACATGATGCGGCGCTCGCCGTCCTCGGGCTCGTCGAGCAGACGTTCGGAAATCGGGTCTTCGACCAGGCTCTGGATCGCTCGCTTCAGCGGACGCGCGCCGAAGGCGGGGTCCCAACCGAGTTCGGCGAGGCGGCGGCAGGCCGCGTCGTCGGCCACCAGCGAGAGACCGCGATCGGTCAGCCGCTGATTGACCCGGGCGAGCTGGATGTCGACGATCCGCGCCATCTCCTCGCGGCCGAGGCGGCCGAAGATCAGGACGTCGTCGAGCCGGTTGAGGAATTCCGGCCGGAAGGCGCGGCGCACCGCCTCCATGACCTCCTGCCGCGCATGGCCGACATCCTCGTCCTCGCCGAGCGCCAACAGCGCCTCGGCGCCGAGGTTCGAGGTCATGATCAGGATCGCGTGGCGGAAATCGGCGGTACGGCCCTGACCGTCGGTGAGGCGGCCGTCCTCCATCGCCTGGAGCAGGACGTTGAGCACGTCGGGGTGGGCCTTCTCGACCTCGTCGAGCAGCACGACCTGGTATGGCCGGCGGCGGATCTTCTCGGCCAGCGTGCCGCCATCGTCATAGCCGACATAACCCGGCGGCGAGCCGATCATCCGCGACACGGTGTGCCGCTCGCCATATTCGGACATGTCGAGGCGGGTGACCGCGTTCTCGTCGTCGAAGAGGAACTCGGCCAGCGCCTTCGCCAGCTCGGTCTTACCGACGCCGGTCGGGCCGAGGAACAGGAAGGAGCCGGTCGGCCGCGCCGGGTCCTTGAGGCCGGCACGCGAGCGCCGCACCGCTTTCGACACCGCGCGCACCGCCTCTTTCTGGCCGACAACCCGCTTGGCGAGGTTGTCTTCCATGTCCTTGAGGCGCTGGCGCTCGGCTTCGAGCATGCGCTCGACCGGGATGCCGGTCCACTTGGTGACCACGGCAGCGACGTCTCGCGCGGTCACCTCCTCGCGCTCGGTCGAGGCGCGAGCCTCGGCCTCGGCGAGGCGCTGCTCCAGATCGGGGATGATCGAGTAGGTCAGTTCGCCGGCCTTGCTCCAATCGCCGTCGCGTTGAGCGCGTTCGAGCCCGGTCTTCGCCTGGTCGAGCTCTTCCTTCAATCGACGGTCTTCGTGCCGGCGCGACTGAGAGGTCTGCCATTCCTCGACGGCCGAGGCCTCGGCCTTTTCGGCGTCGGCGAGCTCGGTTTCGAGCTTGGCCAGGCGCTCCTGCGAGGCACGATCAGGCTCGGCCTTCAAGGCTTCGCGCTCGATCTTGAGCTGCACCACGCGGCGGCTGACCGCATCCAAGGCCTCAGGCTTGCTATCGACCGCGATGCGGACGCGCGAGGCGGCCTCATCGATAAGGTCGATCGCCTTGTCGGGTAGGCGGCGTTCGCCGATGTAGCGCGCGCCGAGCTGCACCGCCGCGACGATCGCCGCGTCGGTGATGCGCACGCCGTGATGCACCTCATAGCGCTCCTTGAGCCCGCGCAGGATCGAAACCGCGTCGTCGATCGACGGCTCGTCGATCGTTACCGGCTGGAAGCGCCGCGCCAGCGCCGCATCCTTTTCGATGTAGCGGCGGTATTCGTCCGGGGTGGTCGCGCCGATGCAGCGCAACTCGCCGCGCGCCAAGGCCGGCTTCAGCATGTTGGAGGCATCGATCGCGCCGTCCATGCGGCCGGCGCCGACCAGCATGTGCAACTCGTCGATAAAGACGATGATCTGGCCAGCCGCGGCCTGGATCTCGGCGATGACGGCCTTCAGCCGCTCCTCGAACTCGCCGCGGAACTTGGCGCCGGCGACCAGTTGCGTCAGGTCGAGCGCCAGCACCCGGCGGTTCTTCAAGCCTTCCGGCACGTCCCCGGCGGCGAGCCGCTGAGCCAAGCCCTCGACGACAGCGGTCTTACCGACCCCGGGTTCGCCGATCAGGACGGGATTGTTCTTGGTGCGGCGAGCGAGCACCTGGATGGTGCGGCGGATTTCGTCGTCACGGCCGATGACCGGGTCGAGCTTGCCGTTTTTCGCTTCCTCGGTGAGGTCGCGCGAGTATTTGGCGAGCGCCTCCCAGTTCTGTTCCGCCTCGGGCGCGTCGGCCTTGCGACCACGGCGCCACTGCTCGACCGCCTCGGCCAAGGCCTTGGGATCGACGGCGGCACGGGCAAAGATCGGGCGCAGCGCCTTCTGACGCGCCAGACTGTCGAGAAGCCGTTCGGCGGTGACGAACTTGTCGCCGCCGGCGCGCGCCGTCTCTACCGCGGTCTGCAGCACCGCCGCCAGTTCAGGCGACATGTACACGGGGAACGGGCCGTCGCCCGGCACTTTGGGCAGGCGCTCGAGCCGCTCCTCGGCGGCGGTCTTCAACTGGTCGGGATCGCCCCCGGCACCGCGCACGATGCGCGCGGCCAAGCCCTCGCTGTCCTCCAGCAAGGCTTTGAGAAGATGTTCGGGAAGAACGTGTTGATGGCGCCCAGCCAGGGCTTCCATTTGCGCGCCTTGCAGAATGCCCCGGGCACGCTCGGTGAAATTTCCGAAGTCCAAAATGGCACCTCGTCTGTGACCCCGCCCTCGAGGAGGCACGGGTGGCCTTGAATACGGCCCGCCCAATGCGCGACCGCCAATGCCATGATGAAAAGATAAGCCGACGTTCTACAAAATCAAGCTGTGAGAAGGCATTTCGGACAAAATTAGTCCTTATTGCGCCGCGGCCCTGACTGGTGCCGGACCGGCCGGCAGGAAGCGGTCGAGCAGTTGCCCGGGCCCCTTCTCATGCCGCGCGTAATCCTTACCGTCGAAGACGCGCGTGCCGTTGACAAAGACGCCGTGGACGCCAACCGGATCGCGCAAGGTGCGCGGGCCGCCGCCCGGCAAATCGTTGACCCGCCGCGCCGGCGAAATGCCGACCGTCGCCGGATCGAACAGCAAGAGATCGGCGCAAGCGCCGAGCTCGATCCTGCCGCGGTCAGGGATGCCGTAGAGCCCGGCCTGATGACTGGTCAGCCGGCGCACGCCTTCGGGAAGGTCGAAGGCGCCGCGTTCGCGCACCCAATGGCCAAGGAAATAGAGCCCGAACCCGGCGTCGCAGAGATAGACGAGATGCGCCCCGGCATCGGACAAGGCGATGACCCCGGCCTTGTGCTTGACCAGCGGCTCGACGCCCTCGTCGACGGCGTTGAGGAACCGACCGATAAACCCGGTGTCGAGATCCTCCTCGAGCCCGAGATCGAGAAACGTGTCGAGCGGGTCGCGGTTCCCGCCCGAAACGATCTCGGCGATCGACCGGTTGGCGAGCCCGGCATTCTCCGACTTCACCGGCGCGGCGACGATGACCCGGTCCCAATTACCCTGGAAGATCGTGCCCGGCCGCGGGTTGCGGAGGTTTTCTCGCAAGGCATCGCGGAAGCTCGGGTCGGCGAACACCGCCTTCAATTGCTCGCGGTCATAGGCCTTGATCGGGTCGAAGGCCGGGTGGCTGTAGAACGGATAGGCCGCGGCAAGGGTGAAATCGAACGATAGCGGTTGGCAGGTGAACTGCAGATAGACCTCCTGCCCGCGCTGTTGTGCCGCGGCGCAGGCCTCGAACATGGCGAGTCCGCGCTCGGGGAACTGCTCGTTATAGAACGAGAGGCCGGTGGTCATGAAGATGCGGCGGCCATGCCGACCGGCGATCTCGGCGATCGTGTCGACCGGGACCGTGCCCGAGGCGATCTCGACGACGCCGCGTCCTGGGCCGCCCATCGCGCCGACCAGCGCCTCGAATTCGCCGATGTCGCTGATCGTCGACGGCATCGGGATGCCGCCCCAGCCCGAATGATTGGGCGAATAGGAGGCGCCGAGGCCGATCGCGCCCAGGCTCATCGCCTCGGCGACGAGCCGCTTCATCTCCGCGAGCTCGGCCGGGGTCGCCTCCTTGCGAACGCCGGCGTCTTCGCCCATCACCGCGGTACGCACCGCCGAATGGCCGACCAGTACGGCGAGGTTCATATAGGGGCCGCGCCGGCGGACCATGTCCTGGTATTCGGCGAAAGACTGGAACTGCCAGTGAATGCCCTGCCGCAGCGCCTCGATGTCCATGCCCTCGACAACCGCGAGGTTACGCATGATGAGGTCGCGCAGCGGCGGCGGGGAGGGCACGATGCCGAAGCCGCAATTGCCCATCACCGCGGTGGTCACGCCGAGCGAGGGCGAGGGCGACAGGGTGCGGTCCCAGGTCACCTGCGCGTCGTAATGGGTGTGGATGTCGATGATGCCCGGCATTAGCGAGAGGCCGCCGGCATCGACCGTCTCGCCCGCTTCGCCCTTGATGCCGCCGATCGCGGCGATGCGGCCATTTTCCACCGCCACATCGGCGCGGACCGGATCGCGGCCCAGCCCGTCGATCACCGTCGCGCCGCGGATCAAGAGATCGTGCATGTCGTTCTCTCCTGCCTTTGTCGGCAGAAGATTAGCGTAGCTTACGATCGGCGAGCCGCGCAGAAATCGCATCCCCATGCCGTCATCGGGCAGGGAGGTAGCTGCCGCCTAGCTGCCGCCTAGCCGCCGCCCAGCTCGCGCACCGCGGCGACAACCGCGCCCGGCGCTTCACGTGGGAGGAAGTGGCCCGCGACCGGGATCACCTCGCGCCGGTAGGGGCCGGTGAAGTGCCGCGCGTGGCCCTCGGAGTTGGCGGCCGGGCCGACCCCGTCCGCCTCGCCGTGCAGCACCACGGTCGGCACCGAGATCGCCGGGCGCTGCGCCAGCCGCGCCTCGATTTCGGCGTATCGCGGGTCGCCCGGCGCGTTGCCGTAGCGGTGCCGATAGGACTGGATCACCACCGCGACGAAATCCGGGTTGTCGAATGACGCGGCGGTCTTGGCGTAGTCGGCGTCGGAGAAGCGGTAGTTTGGCGACCACAATTCCCACAAGAGCCGGCACAGCGGCCCGCGGTTTTCGGTGAGCCCGGCGACGCCGCGCTCGGTATGGAAATACCACTGGTACCAGTAGCGGTACTCGGCGGCGGGCGATTGTGGCCAGTTGGCGGTTGCAATGCTCTGGATGTTGTAACCGGTGATCGAGACGAGACCGCCGACCCGCTCGGGCCACAGCGCGGCGGCGACGCAACACGCGCGCCCACCCCAATCGTAGCCGGCGAGGATCGGGCCTTTGAGATCGAGCAGGTCGATCAGATCGTAGAGGTCGCGGCCGAGCGCCGCCTGCTCGCCAGTGCGCGGGGTCGCGGGATCGAGAAACCGGGTCGGCCCATAGCCGCGCAAGTAGGGGACGATAACGCGGTAGCCGGCCGTGGCGAGCGGTGGCGCGACATTGTCATAGGCGTGGATATCGTCCGGGAAGCCGTGCATCAGCACGATCGGCTTGCCGTCCGCCGGCCCGCTCTCCTCGTAGGCGATGTCGAGAACCGGCGTTCGGGCCGACTTGATCATGCCGCGCCGATGCGGAAGCCGGAAAGGCCATCCCTTTCGATCTCGCCCGGAAGGTCGAGCTCCCATTGCAAGTAGTTCTGCATGGCGCGCCGGGCGCTATCGCTGGTGTCGTGCCGGTCGTGGTTCCAGAAGATGAAATCGATGCGCTCGCTGTCGGGCGGATCGTCGGGGGTGGCGACCACCGAATACCCGGCTTCACGCCAAGCGGCAACGCCGCCCTTGACGATGGCGATCTCGGCCGAGGTGAACTCGGCGAGGTCGGGGAGGATCAGCCGCGCCACCGCGACGTCGTCGGCGAAGACAACAATCCGCGTGGCGTCACGCACCTTTGTCGGCAACCCGCCGAGAAGCGGGCGGATCGTCCAGACCGCGCCCGGCGGGTGCGCCTCGCGAAACGCGGAGCTGGAGCCAAGCACGATCGCCGCCGCGCCGTCCGACATCAGCGACGCCGCGGCCTCGACCGAGACCACCGCCGCCGCCGGCAGCAGCGGTACCGCCAGCTCGCCCGGTCCGTGTTCAAGCGCGACGCCGTCGAGCGCGTGGTCGAGCACGCTGACATCCCAGCCCATCTGCTTCAGCCAATGCGCGGTCATCACCGCGCGGGTGCCGTTGTCGTCGACCAGCACAACCCGCGCTCCGCGCGTCGCCGCCCAGCGGTCGATCGCCTGGACCAGCTGCCCGCCCTGAGCCGAGACCGAGCCCGGCAGATGCCCAACGGCGAACTCGTCGGGGGTACGTACGTCTAGCAGGTAGGTGGTACGCGTCGCCGCCTCGCTTTGCCAATTCGCCAGCGTCGCGCGGTCGATCCGCTTGACACCGTACCGCTCGGCGACCGCGGCGGCGTGCCGGGTCGAGGCGGCGGCGGCATCTGCGCTGACTTGCGCCACCGTCTGGCCTGTGTTGCGCTCCAGCTCGAGGCCGGCGAGGCGCCAGCCCTGGGTCCCGCCCTGCAGCGAGACCACCTTGTTGGGAACGCCGGCATTGATCAGCGATTGCGCGCCGATGATCGAACGCGTACGCCCGGCGCACGAGACCACCACCAACGTCTCCGGATCGGGGACCAGATCGGCGAAGCGATAGACCAGCTCAGCGCCAGGGCAAGTCTGCGCGCCGGGGACATGAAAGCGGTTGAACTCCTCGACCGTGCGGCTGTCGAGGATCTTGAGATTCTTGCCGGCGGCCTGCAGCTGGGCGAGCTCGGCGGCGGTGATGTGCGGCGTGTGGCTGTCAATCTCGACGATCTCGGCGAAGCCCTTGCTCGGCACGTTGTTGCTCGGGAACAGCGGGTAGCCTGCCGTCGACCACGCCGCGACGCCGCCGGTGAGGACGCGGACATCGCTGTAGCCGAGATGAGCTAGCCGGGAAGCGCCTCGCGCCGCGACGCCGTCATCGCCGTCGACCAATACGACGCGGGTCGATTTGCGCGGCACCAGGCGCAGGATGTCGAGCTCCAACCGGCTGTAGGGAAGATTGATCGCGAGCAGCGGATGCCCGTCGGCATGCGGCCCTTCCTCGCGCACATCGATAAAGGCGATCTCACCGCGATCGCCCAGCCAGCCGCGCAGGGTTGCGACGTTGATTGTTTGCGCCTCAGCCATTTCGCCCTCTCCCTTGTCTTAAGGTGTCGCGCCCATGCGGGTTTCGTCGACAAAGCGCTCGGTCGCCGCGTCGATGGCCCGACCGGCGCGGCCACGTGGCGCGTGAACGTAAAGCGAGCGGCCCGACGCGGCCTTGTCCGCAACCGCTGGCGGCATCGGGATCTCATATTCGACCGGCCGCCGATGGTCGGCGAGCAGCAAATCGGTACGGTAAACGCTGTTCATTTTCGTCATCGCCTTGACGAAGTTGGTCTGACCGCGCAGCAGCAGCCGCGTCGCCAAACCCGCTGCGCCGACGATGCTTTTCCAGCCGATATGCTTCGAATAGATCGCGCGCTGCGTCGTGACCAGCTCGGCGTAGAACTCCTCCAGCGGCAGCTTGGTCGGCAGCACCGAATGCTGGATGTCGAAGAGGCGATAGTCGCGGGTCTGCAGCCGGCGCTCCTCAGTGAGCCAGCTTTCGGTGCCGGGATAGGGCGTGTTAACGCTGATGTTGACGATCTCGGGCTGTTCGACGCACCACTCGCGCACGACGCGGAAGCGCTCATGGTCCCAATCGGGGTCGGCGATCAGGTTGATCGCGATGTGGACCCCCAGCGAACGAGCGTATTCGAGCGCTTCGAAGTTGCGGCCCAACGGCACGCGCTTGCGGTATTTGACCAGTCCCTCCTCGTCGAGCGCCTCCAGCCCGAGGAACATGTACGAGACGCCGAGCTGCTTCCAGAATTCAAACACCTCCTTGTTGCGCAACAGCACGTCGCCGCGGGTTTCCAGGTAGTAACGTTTCTGGATGCCGGCTCGGGCGATCGCTTCGCCCAATTCCATGCCGTGGCGTTCCTGGATGAAGGCGACGTCGTCGACGATAAAGACGCCCGGCTCGCGGATCGATTTGAGGTCCTCGACGATCCGCTCCTTGCTCATCACCCGGTAGGAGCGGCCGTAAAAGGTCCAGGCGCTGCAGAACGAGCAGTCCCACGGGCAGCCGCGCGAGAACTCGATCGAGGCGCAGGGGTCGAGCACGCCGAGGAAATATTTGCGGCGATGGCGCAACAGGTCGCGCGCCGGCAATAGATCGTCTAGCGAATGGACAAAACCCGGCGCCGGGCCCTGTCCCGTCGCGGTCACTGCCCCGGGCACCGCGGCGAGATCGCTGCCGGCGCCGATCGCGGCGAGCAGCAGTGGCACGGCCGCCTCGCCTTCACCGCGGATCACGCAGTCGATCGCGCCCTCGCCGTGCTGGATCACCGCATCGGCGACGAACGAGGCGCTGTGCCCGCCGACGCAGATCGTTGCGCGTGGCAGCTTGGCTTTGGCTCCCTTGGCGAGGTCGACGATCTCCGGGACATTGGCGAGGTAGTTGCACGAGAACAAAATCACGTCAGGGCGCCAGCGCGACACCCAGCCGAAGAAGTCGCGGTGGCTCTCGACTTGGAGATCGATCAGCGCGACCTCGTGTCCGGCCTGGCGCACCGCGGCGGCGACCAGCTCGAGCCCCAGAGGCTCAAGCCGCAGAAAAATCCGCGTGTACATCAGCGGACCGGGATGGACACAAAGAACCCGCATTGCCTAGCCCCCGCTCTGGCGTTCCCCTAGAGCTTCAGCAGCCGCTTCGCATTGCCGTTGAGGATCTTCGCCTTGTCCGCCGCCGAAACCGGCAAGCGTTCGGCCCAGCTGGTCCCCGGCGGGTTGTCGACGAACGGGTAGTCGACGGAGAACAGTACCCGGTCGATGCCGATCTCCTGGATGCAGTGGAGCAGCGCGGGGTCGGAGAAAAAGCCGCTGGTGGTCACCCAGAAATGCTCAGTGAAGGCATCGCGGAACCAGGTCGCACCGCGCCCATCGCGCGCGAAGCCCATGTTCACGCGCCATAAATACAGCGGCAGACCCTCGCCGAGATGGCCGAGGATGATCTTGAGGCCGGGATATTTCTCGAACACGCCGCTCAGCACGAGGCGCACGCCCTGGGTCGCGGTCTCGACCGTGAAGCCCCAGGCGGCCCGTAGGATGGTGGGAAATTTCTCGACGTAATCCTTGTAGTAAACGTCGATGACCCGCGGATCGGGGATCGACGGGTGCATGTAAAGCGGCACATCGAGCGCCGCGGCGCGCTCGAAGATCGGCCAGAAGCGCTCGTCGTCGATGAAGAGCCCGTTGGTGAGCCCATGGATCATCGCGCCCTTGAAGCCGAGCTTGGTGACGGTGCGCTCCAATTCGTCGGCGGCGCCCTTCGGATCCGGGGTCGGGATGGCGGCGAACGCGGCGAAGCGGTCGGGATGCGCTTGGACGGTCTGATGCAGCCGGTCGTTAACGCCCTTGGCCAGCCGCACCGAGGTCTCGGCATCGAGCTTCTGCAACGACGGAGCGGCATGCGACAGCACCTGGAAGTCGATCCCCGCCTCGTCCATTTCCTTGAGCCGCAAGGCCCCCAGATCGTACAGCCGCTCGGGGACTTTCGGCAGAGTCGGCGCATTGCGCGGCGGGACGGCGTCGAGCCCCTTGAAATGCGTCGCCAGCTCCGGATCGAGGTAATGCTCCTCGAGGGCGATGACCTGGGTTTTGTTCAGCATCGGCGACCTCCCTACTGATCCTGGCGCGAGTCTTAGTGCAAATTCCGTCGGTGCGGAATGGCCGCCGCCATCACGATGCCACCTCGCTGTCGCGGGCGATCATCGCCCGCAGGGTCGCGTGCATCGGCGCGCCTGGCCCAAGCCGGCGGTCGGCCTCCTCGTGGATCGCCCGTGCCAGTTCGGGCTGGCGGCCAAGCAGCTCGAAGAAGTCGACAATGTCGAGCACCAGTAGCACGCAGGGGCGGGTCGTAACGACTGTGGCGTTGCGCGGCGCGCCAGTCAGCAACGCAAGCTCGCCGAAGAAATAATCGGCGCCAAACCGCAGAACCTGGGGCTGGAGCTGGACCTCGACTTCGCCCTCGACGACAAAGAACATGCAGTCGCCCGGCTCGCCGCGGCGGAAAATGACGGCATTGGCCGGGTAGTCGCGGGCGCGCAAGAGGCGCGCGACCTCGGCGATCAAAGTTGCGCCGAGATTGTGAAAAAACGGCACCTTGGCGACCAGGTCCCAGGTGCGCAGGAATTCGCGCCGGCGCATCTCGTCGGCGTAGCCGGTGGCAAGAATGCCAGCCCACAACGCGAAGACCAGGATGCCCGAGACCATCACCACCCCGGCGAGCATTCGCCCGGCGACGGTCTGTGGCACCGCGTCGCCATAGCCGGTCGTCGTCAAGGTGACGATCGCCCACCACAGGCTAGCCGGGATCGAGCCGAAATGGTCAGGCTGCGCGTTGCGCTCCAGCAGATAGGCGAGACTGCCCGCAACCAGCAGCACGATGAAGACGCCGAGCAGCACCGACAGGAGCGCCTGCCGGGCATGGACGATCACCCGCTCGAGGATCGTCAAGCCCGGCGAATACCGCACCAGTTTGAACACCCAGACAAAGCCGAAAAGGCTCGCGTCGCGGTGGCCGACGACCGCGATCAGCGCCGGGAGGACGCCCAAGAGATCGAACAACCCGCCGATCGAGACGGCCCAGGCTAGCCGCGCGCTGAACGCGCCGCGGTGCTCGCCGCCAGGCACCTCCGGCGCGATATAGAGGCGGAGCGCGTATTCGCCGACGAAGAAGGCGGCGATCACGTAAAACGTGCCAGAGAGCCAAGCGCCGTAATCGGCTCGCAGCTCGGGCACGGTCAGCGCGAGCATCACGCCGATTCCCGCCCCGACCATCGCGTGGTGGGCACCGCGCCACAGACGCGCCGCCGCGTCGGCAGACCCAGGTTGCAGCAGGCGATATAGAAAAGCGCGGTCCATCAGCGCATTGTAATCGCTGCCGGCGCACCGCCCAGAATTTGTTGATATCGGCCGAGGCCAGTGCACCTGCTGGTTGTCGCGGTTTTCCGCGACTGGCGAAGTTTGCTATAGGGAGGCCGCGCTTTCAGGAACTCGCCGTGATTTTGCTGCCAGGCAACCGCCGCGCCGCCCTCGCCTTTCTGCACGATGTCGCGATGGCCGCGCTGTCCTTCGCGTTCTCCTTCTATCTGCGCATCGGCGGTGAGTTTCTCTCTTACGAGCCGCGCCTGACGTTGTTTTACGGCAGCGTCTTCACCGCGATCGCGGCGGCGGTGTTCCTCATGACCGGGCTTTATCGCGGCATCTGGCGTTACGCCTCACTGCCCGACCTCTTCAACATCACCCGGGCGGCGACCCTAACCGTGCTGATTTTCCTCCCGGTTATGTTCCTCATCACCCGGCTCGAGACGTACCCGCGCTCGACCTTGTTCATCAACTGGCTGGTGCTGATAGCACTCTTGGGTGGGCCGCGCCTCAGCTACCGCCTGTTCAAGGATCGCGGCCTCGACCATGTGCTCGAACAACGACTGGGGCCGCAGATCGTGCCGGTGCTGCTGATCAGCGCGCGCGAAGGCGCCGACACCTTTATCCGCGAGACGATGCGCGACCCCAACGCGGTCTACCGCGTCGTCGGCATGCTCGCCGACACGCAAGCACGGGTCGGGCGGCAGATTTATGGCGTGCGCGTGCTGGGCACGATCGACGAGCTCGAATCGGTAGTGCGGATGCTCGACCGCCGCGGCCGGCGCCCGCAAAAGCTGATCCTCACCCCGCAGGGACTCGACGGCGCGGCGATCCGCGACTTGCTCGACCGCGCCGACGCGCTGGCGATCCCACTCGCCCGGTTGCCGCGTGTCACCGAGTTGCGCGAGGGCCTCGCCGAGACCGAGCGGATCGAGCCGATCGCCATCGAGGATTTGCTCGGCCGGCCGCAAGCTGTGCTCGACCGCGAGGCGATGGCGCGTCTGATCCGCGGACGGCGCATCCTGGTCACCGGGGCGGGTGGCACGATCGGTTCCGAATTGGCGCGCCAGCTCGCCGCCTACGAACCGGCCCGGCTGATCCTGGTCGATAACGGCGAATACCTGCTCTACACGACCGATACCGAGCTGCGAGAGCGTTTTCCCGCACTAGCGGTGCGTCCGCTGCTGGGCGATGTGCGCGACCGCCACCGGGTCGACGAGGTGCTCGCCGCTGAGCGCCCGGAGATCATCTTCCACGCCGCGGCGCTGAAGCATGTGCCGATGGTCGAGCAGAACCCGGTCGAGGGGGTGCTGACCAATGTCGTGGGCAGCCGCAACGTCGCCGAGGCGGCGCGCGCGCACGGCGTCGAACTGGTCGTCCAGATCTCGACTGACAAGGCGGTCAACCCAACGAGCGTGATGGGCGCGACCAAGCGCATCGCCGAAGCTTTCTGTCAGGCGCTCGACCTCGACGAGACGCGGCGCGGCCGGCGCGGTCGCAGCGGCACCCGCTTTGTCACCGTGCGTTTCGGCAATGTGCTGGGATCGACCGGCTCCGTCGTGCCGCTGTTCACCCGCCAGCTCGCCGCCGGCGGGCCGCTGACCGTGACCGACCCCGAGGTCAGCCGCTTTTTCATGACCGTGCGCGAGGCGGTCGAGCTGGTGCTCGAAGCCTCGGCCACGGTGGGCCTCGCCGACGAAAACGAGTCGCGCGGCAAGATCTTCGTGCTCGACATGGGCGAGCCGGTGCGGATCGTCGACCTGGCGCGGCAGATGATCCGCCTCGCCGGGCTGGTCCCGGAACAGGATGTCGGGATCGAGTTTATCGGGTTGCGGCCCGGCGAGAAGCTGCACGAGGAGCTGTTCCACGATTCCGAGGCAGCGGTGCCGACCGCGAACCCGGCGCTGCGCCTTGCCGCGCCGCGCACCGCCGACTACGCGGTGCTCGCCCGCTCGATCGACGAATTGGAAGAACAAGCGCGCTCCGCGAACGAGGCTAGGGTCCTCGACCTGTTGCGGCTTCTCGTGCCTGAATACCGCCGAGACCCGGCGCCGTCACCAAGAAGGACGCCGCGCCGCGCGCGCTAAAGCTGCCGTTTGGCGAGCTGGCAGAGATAGACCCGGCCGATCACGTTCAGCTCCAAGGTCACGCGGTCGAGCCGATAGGGGTTGTGCGCAACCTCCCAGTCGATTTCCGCGTCGGTCACATGCACCGAGACGTCGCGGTCGCGGAACAAGATTGTGTCGCCGATCCCCGAAGAGCTGACCAGCCGCTTTCTCGCCAGATCGAACACCAAGGTCGCGCCGACGCTGGGGTCCTCGCGATCGCGACAGGTGATTGTCGTTAAGCCATCGGCCATAGCGATGCGGCACGACAACGCCAGTAGCGAAATAGCCATTACCACCGTCCAGAAAGGCCGCATCGCCGCTCCGGTGCATTCTCAGGGGCGGTAGCCTATCATAACGAGGGAGGTAGCTCTGCTCACGCGCCAACCAATGCGGGAAATGATGCGATGACCGAAACGGCGACTAATCCCCATTGGGGTTCGACACTCGACGATTTCCTCGACGACGAAGGCATCCGCGAAGAGGCGACCACCGCCGCGATCAAGCGGGTGATCGCCTGGCAGCTCGCCAAGGAGATGCGGCGCAAGAGCATCACCAAGAAGCACCTCGCCGATTTGATGCACACCAGCCGGGCCCAGATCGACCGCATCCTCGACCCCGATAAGGGCAACGTGACGATCGAAACGCTGCAACGCGCGGCGGCGCTGTTGGGGCGGCAATTGAGGCTGGAGTTAGTTTAGAGCGTTTGATCCGAAAAGATTCGGATATCTATGCTGGATTTCTAGCCATAAAATCACGAACAGCATCAATCATAAGTGATACTTGCTCAATGGTATATTTCGCATAATTTCCATGGGCGGCTTCGTTCCGTAGACCAAGCCATGACGTCACATTTTTTTGATCTAATTTACTATAAATATTAGCTCCCGATAAATCTGAATTCAGTTGCTCTGCTCTTTTTATTTTTTCGTTAATTTCAGTGTTGATCGCATTTTTAATGCATAATTCACGAAGATGTTGTTCCAATATGCTCCCTATGAGTACAGCCGCTGGATCTTTAAATTTTTGATCCAGAAGGTATTCTGCCATCTCCATAAAGCTTGCGAACATTTCTGCGTGGACCAACTCCTGAAACGTTTCGACATGTCCAAGTTCGTACTCACGTTTTAAAGCCAGCAATGCACCGGCAAGCATTGGCGATGTAAATCCGACATAGCCTCCTTTTTTCAGAATATCCTGTAGACTTCTTTCGTGAAAACTCCCTCTCGGGCTTAGCCTATGCAAGGTGCTGGCTAGACGCGAGGCTACCATTTGCCTCACGCTCTCTGGTTTGTCGGAGCAATCGTCGTATTGTGCTCCTGCTTTAAGCTCATCCCATTCCCGCAGAGCTTCGTCTATCTGCGCTACTGCGGCAGCAACGATCACCACCATCGGCCTACTCTCTCGCTCATAACTCGGATGCGGTGCTATCCCAATTCCGCCATCCTCGGCAGCACCTCTTTCGAGAACAAGGTCAGATTATCGACCGTGTCCTCGTGGCTGATATGGCCGCCCTGACCCATCATCAAGAGGTGCCCGAACCCGCCGACATGGTCGTAGAACGATTTCAGCTGGTCCCAGACATCGTCCGGGGTGCCGGCGAAGACAAGCCCGGCGCCGATCGCGTCCTCGACCCCGACGGTGCGCGGGTTGATCGGCTTGCCGTCGCGGGTCTGGAGCCGGGTGGCGCGGGCGGTGGTGCCGCTACCCTTGATCGCCTGCGCCGCCATCGCCGGCGCGACGTAGCCGGGCGGGTTAGCGAATTGCGGCGACACGACCCCCGAGGTGCGGCTGTAGTCGAGAATCTGGTCGGCGCGGCGCCAGCCTTCCTCGCGCGTGCGTCCGACCCCGATCAGCGCCATATAGGCGAGATGATGCGGCGTCGCCTCGCGCCCGCATTTGGCCGCCGTCTCTCGGTAGGCGTCGAAGATGCCGGGGGTCACGGCCCAGCCGGTGTTGAGCACGCCGATGGTGATGCCGCGCGCGGCGGCTTCCCTCGCGCTGCCCTGGCTGCCGACCGGCATCCACACCGGCGGATGCGGCTGCTGGTAGGGGCGCGGCCAGATATTGACCGAGCGATAGTGGAAATGCGTGCCCTCCCACGAGAACGGGCCGTCATGCGAGGTCATCGCCTTCAAGATCAGGTCGTGCGCCTCCCAGAACCGCTCCATCAGATCGGCGGGATTGCTGTTCGCCGGCGAAATCTCAAACGGCACGCCTTTGACGAACCCCATCTCGATACGGCCGCGCGAGATCACGTCGAGCATCGAATATTCCTCGGCGACGCGGATCGGGTTCTCGCGGTTGGCGATTGGCATGCCGAGCGCCAAGAGCCGTACCTTCTTGGTCTCGCGCGCGAGGATCGCCATTGGGATCGTGCACACCGAGTCGGCGCAGGTCGCGGTCGCGTGGTGCTCGTTGGTCATGATGTTGATGCCGAGCTCGTCGCACAGCGCCCACTCGTCGAGATAGCGGTGGTAGAGGTCGGCGCCGATCTTCGGGTCGTAGAGCCGGTTCGGGATGATCACCCGGTAGGTGTCGTTGAGATGCGCCCAGGCCGGGTGATAGGCCATCTCGCTGAAGTGCCAAGTGTGCATCATCGGCCGTTCTCCCGCGCAAAACTCTCGATCGCCGCCGCGACCGCTTCCGGCTGCTCGACCTGGGGGTAGTGCCCGGCATTGACGATCGGGACGAAGCGACCGTATTGGAATTTCTGCACCAGATGCGCCCCATAAGCCGGGGTAACGATCCTGTCCGCCTCGCCCCAAACGACGAGCGTTGGAAGCTTGATGCGATGCAGCCAATGCCGAAGGGTGGGGTTGTGCATGAACGGCCGCCAGCCGTAGAGCACGGCCGCCTCGCGGTCGCGCGCCACCTCCTCAACCACGGCGTCATCGAGACTGTCATAATCGGGCGCCTTTGCCGGGTCGGCGAAGGTGCGGCGCACCACCTCTTCCGCCTGCAACGCATAGATATCGGCGATCTCGACCTCGTCGCGCCCGCCGAACTTGACCCCCAGCGTGTCGATCAGCACCAGCCCGCCGAGCCGCGCGGTCGAACGCGCCGCCAGTTCCATCGCGACCCAGCCGCCGAACGAAGCCCCGACCAGCAGCACATCGTCGAGCGCCAAGCGGTCGAGCAGATCGAGGTAGAGATAGGCGATGTCGCCGACGCCGCGCATCCATGGTGGGCGCGGGCTGGCGCCAAAACCGGGATGGCGCGGCGCGATGACCCGGAATTGCCGCGCCAGCCGGTCAAGGAACGGCTTGTGCTGGGCGAAATAGTCGAGGCCGTGCAGAAACAGCAGCGGCGGCCCTTTGCCGGCGATCAGCGCCTCGATCGTGGTTTCGCCGATATCGATGCGTTCCATCCCTCACCCTCCCGAACGCGGCGATCCTAGCAGGAAAACCGCCGTCCGCAGCGAGGGCAAGATGTCGCTTGATAAAGAGTACTCTGTATAATAGAGTTATCTGCATTGAATAGGAGACGCCAATGACCCTTTCCCCCGATGAGGCGGCCGACACGCTACGCGACATCGCCGCCGTCGAAGACCGCAGCGCCCGCGCCTATGGCTATCAGCGCGGCAGCCCGTATTTGATCCTATGGGGAATTTTGTGGGCCGTCGGCTATGGGCTGATCGCGGCCTGGCCGCAGCGCGGCAATGCGGTGTGGATCGCGATAGATGCGATCGGCGTGGCGGCGACACTCGCGATCGGCTTCCGCAACCATGCTGGAATCGACGTGCCGGCCCGGCGCCGCTGGATGTTCCCCGGCATTGCCCTCATCGCCTTTGTGTTCATCGGCTCGACCCTGGCGGTGATGGCGCCGGTTTCTCCCAAGCAGATTGGCGCATTCGTCCCGCTGGTGGTCGCGTTCGGCTATGCGCTGCGCGGCATCTGGGGCGGTCTGCGCTTTATCGTGGCTGGGGCGGTCATCGCCGCCGCTACTCTCGCCGGCTTCTTCCTGCTGCCAGCCTATTTTGATCTGTGGATGGCGGCGGTCGGCGGCGGCGCGCTGGTGCTGGCGGGCGTGTGGTTGCGGAGGGCCTGAGATGGAACAGCCCGACGCGATCATCCATCAGCCGCTGCGCCTCAAAATCATGGCCGCGCTGAAGGCGTTGCCGAGCGGCGAGCGCCTTGAATTCGTCCGCCTTAAGGCGCTTCTCAACGCGACTGAGGGCAATCTTGGCGCACATATCGGCACGCTCGAAACCGCCGGCTATGTCCGGATCGAAAAGGATTTCAACGGCAAGAAGCCGCGCACCCGTGTCAGCCTCACGGCCGCCGGCACACGCGCCTATGCCGGTTATGTCGCATATCTGCGAGCGCTGCTCGACGGCGAGACGCCCGCACCTTAGATTTGCCCGCATCGATCAGGGGAGAAGCGACGCGATGGGCGAGTTCGGAATCGGCCAACCGGTGCGGCGCTTCGAGGACAAGCGGCTGCTGAGCGGCAATGGCCGCTTCCAGAACGACAACAATTTGCTCGGCCAGGTCCATGCCTTTGTGCTGCGCTCTCCGCATGCCCATGCCCGCATCGACCGGCTCGACCTCACCGCGGCCAAAGCCGCGCCGGGGGTCCAGCTGATCCTGACCGGCGACGATTTGGTCGAGGCGAGACTCGGTGCGATGGGCGTGCCGTTTCAGAGGAAGCGCCCGGACGGGACCCCGATGTTCGCCCGCGCCCATCTTGGGCTGGCGCAAGGCACGGTGCGCTATGTCGGCGAACCGATCGCCATGGTCGTCGCCGAGACCTTGGCGCAAGCAAAGGACGCCGCCGAGCTGATCGAGATCGACTACGCGGCGCTGCCTTCGGTGACCGACACGGCCGACGCCGCCGAAGGCAAGATCGCGGTGTGGCCGGACTGCCCCGACAACATCTCCAACCTGTTCGAGGCCGGCAACAAGCCCGCGGCCGACGCCGCGTTCGCCAACGCCGCGCATGTCGTCAAGCGGCGCTATGTGATCAGCCGGGTCTACGCGCATTTCATGGAGCCGCGCGGCGCGATCGGCGTGTGGGACCCGGGCGAGGACCGCTTTACGCTCTACGCCGACGTGCAGTACCCGCACCGGGTGCGCCAGGCGCTGGCGACGCGCATCTTCAAGATCCCGGAAAGCAAGATTCGGGTCATCGCCGGCGATGTCGGCGGCGGGTTCGGCACCAAGGGCTGGCAATATCCCGAGCACCGGCTGGTGCTGCTGGCGGCGAAGAAGCTGCGCCGGCCGGTCAAATGGACCTGCGAGCGCAGCGAGGCGATCCAGGCCGACGAACACGCGCGCGACAATGTCAGCGACGCCGAGCTGGCGCTCGACAAGGACGGCAAGTTCCTCGGGCTGCGCGTCAAGACGCTGGCGAATGTCGGGGCCTACATCTCGTCCGAGCGCAACCTGCTCGCGACCTTCGGCAATGTCGGGACCTTGGTCGGCACCTATGACATCCCGGCGGCCTATGTCGGGGTCTATGCGGTGATGGCCAACACCAACGGCACCGCGCCCTATCGCGGCGCCGGGCGGCCGGAGGCGACCTATGTCATCGAGCGGCTGATCGACGACGCGGCGCGCGAGCTCGGCTACGACCGGGTGGAATTGCGGTCAAAGAATTTGATCCCGCCCTCGGCGCTGCCGATCAAGACCGCGTTCGGGCTCAATTATGATTGCGGCGACTTCCCGGCGAACCAGCAAAAGGCGCTGGAGCAGTCCGATTGGGCCGGGTTCGGCAAACGCCGCGATGAGGCGAAATCGCGCGGCAAGCTGCGCGGCATCGGCATCGCCAACCCGATCGAGAAGGCCGCCGGACCGGGTCAGGAATTCGCCGAAATCCGCTTTCACCCGAGCGGCAACGCGACCCTGCTGATGGGGAGCAAGAACCAAGGCCAGGGGCACGAGACGACGTTCAAGCAAGTGCTCAACGAGAAGCTCGGGCTCGACCCAAATGTGGTGCAATACATCGATGGCGACACCGACCGCGTCGCCTTCGGCATCGGCACCAACGGCTCGCGCTCGACGGTGATTGGCGGCTCAGCCTTATGGATGGCGGCCGACAAGGTCATCGCCAAGGGCAAGCGCATCGCCGCTCATCTGCTCGAAGCGGCCGAGGCGGATATCGAATTCGCGGTCAACTCCGATGGCGGAAATTTCGCCGTCGCCGGCACCGACCGACGCCTCAGCATCACCGATGTCGCCAAGGCCTCGTTCCAGGCCGGGCGGCTGCCGCCGGGGCTCGAAGGCGGGCTCTACGAGACCGGCACCTTCGCGCCCGAGGACAACACCTATCCCAATGGCTGCCATGTCTGCGAGGTCGAGATCGACCCCGACACCGGCGCGCTCGAGATCGTCCGCTATATCGTGATCGACGATGTCGGCACGGTGGTGAACCCGCTGGGCCTCAAGGGCCAGATCCATGGCGGTGTCGCGCAGGGGCTAGGGCAGGCGCTGATGGAGCAGGTCGTCTACGACCGCGAGTCGGGGCAGAACCTGACCGGCAGCTTTATGGACTACGCGATGCCGCGCGCCGACACGATGCCCTATATGGAAATCACCTCGAACCCGGTGCCGACCAAGCGCAACCCGCTGGGCGCCAAGGGCGCGGGCGAAGCCGGCACGGTCGGCGCGCTGCCAGCGATCGTCAACGCGGTGATCGACGCGCTCGTCCCGCTCGGGGTCACCAGCCTCGACATGCCGGCCACCAGCCAGCGCATCTGGCAGGCGATGCGCGATGCACGTCCCTGAGAACGCCGACTCGCTTCGACCGACTCCGAAACACCGCGCTGCTATTTGGCGTTAACTCCCCCATCGGAATGGGAGAGCCGCATGAGCGAGCGATGGATGAGCTTCAAGGTGGAGCCTACCGAAGGCGAGTGGGAAGCGGCCAGCTATAACATTCGCACCGAAGATGGTAGCGAATACGGGCGATGGCGGCGGGTGCTGCGCAAGCACCGCCAGGGCCTGACCGTGATCTCGCGATACAAGTCACCGCCGGGCAAGGCTTGGAAGATCGTCGGGAAGGCCTCGGCTCTCGGCGAGGAGGTCTATATCATGGAAGGCGCCTACTATCGTGCAGACGGGCGCATCCTCGCCGGACCGGGGACGTTCATGTTCAACGCGCCCGGTGCAGTTCACGGCGGCGTCTCGTGCGATCTGACCCTCTTGATCCATTGCTGCAGCGGCGAGCCCGACGAAATCGTATCAATCGACCTGATCGACTTCCAACCGACCGAGCACCCCGAGCCGGTCGGCCACGCGCGAAGCTGAGGCGGGCCGTGCAAACGCAGCATAGGCAAATTCGCGCCGGTAGGTTTACAGTTCTGGCCAGCCGTCCGAAGGCGTGACCGCGAAGGGAACGACCATGCAGTACAAGCGCATCTCCGCCGATTGCCATCTCGACATGCCGTGCATGCCGCCCGAGCTGTTCGTCTCCAATGCCTCGCGCGCTCTGAAAGAGCGCATGCCGTATGTCACGGATGGACCCGACGGGCCGCATTGGGTCGCCAGCAACGGCGCCGATTTCGGTTTGGTCAACGGCGTCGGCCCGGGTGGCGCGAAATACGTCCCCGGCCAGAACTACCGGGTCGACAAGATGAACGAAGTCGGCCTTTACGACGACGCCAAGAAGGGCAAATACCGGGCACGCGACCCGCATCTGCGGCTCAAGGACATGGAGATGGACGGGGTCGACGCCGAAGTGATTTTCGGGGTGCTCGGCTCCGCCTCGCGGCTCAACGACAAGGAAGCCAGCAACGAGTTGCTGCGCATCTACAATGATTGGCTCAAGGAGTTCTGCAGCCACTATCCCGATCGCCAACTCGGCCTCGCCTGCCTGCCTTACGGCGACATCGACGAGGCGGTGAAGGAGATCCACCGCGTCGCCAAGATGGGGCTGCGCGGCCTCGAGCTGTCATGCTCTTGGGACATGGTGCCGATGTGGCACCCCGATTGGGAGAAGCTGTGGAAGGCGGTCGCCGATGTCGACCTGCCGCTGCATTTCCACACCTTCCCGACGACAGACGGCCGCGCCCGCGAAGGCGTTTCGGGGCTGGCCCGCCGCGCGGCGATGTTCACCGGCGTCTCGGCGTTTCAGATGGGGCTCATCAACATCATCGCGGCGATGATCGGCGCCGGCGTGTTTGACCGCTTCCCGACCTTGCGCGTGTCGTTCGGCGAGAGCGGCGCGGGCTGGCTCGCCTACGCGCTCGACCGGATGGATTTCGAGTTCGAGGATCGCTTCCGCGACCTGATGAAGTTGAAGCCGTCGGAATACTGGCGCCGCAACTGCAAATGCACGTTCCAGTTCGACCGCATCGGCGCCAAGCTGATCGACGATATCGGCCTCGAGACGATGATGTGGGGCTCCGACTACCCGCACACCGACGGCGTGTGGCCGGAATCGAACAAGTTCATCGAAGAGCAGTTCGCCGACCTGACCCCCGATCAGATTCACAAGATCACCTGCGAGAACGCGGCCAAGTTCTACCGCTTCTCGAACTGACATCGTCACGCATCAGGAAACCCCGCGGCCCGCCCGGCCGCGGGGTTTTCTTTTGCCCTCGCGCACTCGTGATGCCGGTGGCTATAAAGAGACGATATCGTGGCGTTTTCTATTTCCGGAAAGCCGATGCGAGCGTTCCCGCGCCTTGCCGCGATCGCGACCGCGGTCCCCCCTTACCGTCTCGACCAGAGCAATGTCGTGGCGCGCGTCGAGCAGCTGTTTGGGCGCGCGCCGGACTTTGAACGCCTGATCCCGGTCTTTGCCAATAGCGGGATCGATTGCCGCTATTCGGCGGTGCCGCTTGACTGGTTCGACGAGCCGCACGGCTGGGCCGATCGCAACCGCGCCTATATCGCCGGCGCGCTCGACGTGATCGAGGCCGCCGCTGGCCGCGCGCTCGACCGGGCCGGGATCGGGCTTGGTGAGATCGGCGGCGTCGTCGCGGTATCGACGACCGGCATTGCCACCCCGAGCCTCGACGCGCTGCTGATCGAGCGGCTGCGGCTGCCGTCGACCGTAACGCGGCTGCCGATCTTTGGTCTCGGCTGCGCCGGCGGCGCAACGGGGCTGGCGTGGGCCGCCACTCTCGCTGCCTCGATGCCTGAGAAGGCCGTGCTGTTCGTCGTCGTCGAGTTGTGCACGCTGCAGTTCCGTCGCGACGATTTCGCGCGCAGCAACATCGTCGCCACAGCGCTGTTCGGCGACGGCGCCGCGGCGGCGGTGCTGCGCTGTTTCGATACTGCCGGCCCGGCGATCCTCGCGACCGGCGAGCATACCTGGCCCGGAAGCCTCGACATCATGGGCTGGGACGTCGCCGAAGATGGGCTCAAAGCCATCTTCTCGCGTGACATCCCGCGTCTCGTCACCGCCAAGCTCGGCCCGGTCCTGCGCGATTTTCTCTTACAGCACGAGCTATCGCTCGGTGATATCGACCGCTTTGTGTGCCATCCCGGCGGCCCGAAGGTCATCGACGCCTACGAGACCGTCTTCGGCTCCGGTTTCCCCGGCGCTGCCGAGGCGCGCCGTTCACTCGCGCAATACGGCAACATGTCGGCCGTCTCGGTGCTGTTTGTCCTCGAAGCGATGCTCGATTCGACGCGGGTGGCCGGCGAAGATTGGGGCCGGGCCTTAGTCACCGCACTCGGTCCCGGTTTCAGCGCGGGGTTTGTCGTGCTCGGCGAACCGTGACGGTCTTCTACGCGGTGCTCGCCCTAGTGCTGGTGCAGCGCGGCGGCGAATTGCTCCTCGCCCGCGCGAACACGGCGCGGCAGCTCCGACAGGGCGCCGTCGAGATCGACCGCGCGGGCTACAAATGGCTCGTCTTCCTGCATGCGAGTTGGCTGACCGCACTCGCGGTGACGGTCGCGTCGGCGACCGCGCCGAATTGGCCGCTGCTGGCGCTCTTCATCCTGCTGCAAGCGGGGCGAATCTGGGTCATTGCCAGCCTCGGCCGGCGCTGGACGACTCGGCTGATCGCGCTGCCGGGCGCGCCGCTGGTAACCAGCGGTCCCTACCGCTGGTTCGCCCACCCAAACTATCTGATTGTCGCCGGCGAGATCGCGATTTTGCCGCTCGCCTTTGACGCGCTTGCAATTGCGGTCGGGTTTTCCGCGTGCAATGCTTTGCTGCTCCTGCGTCGCATCCGCCTCGAGCAGGCGGCGCTCGACCTCCCCAGCTATTCCATTCGCGAAACCCTGCCCCGCCGCAGCTGACTCTGGGCAATGCCAGGAAATAGTACTATTCCCTTATTATCAGTTTTTAGGCCTAATTCGGGGTGGCATAGTGGATCTCGACCGAAGTTTCGGGTTTCTCGTGCACGACGTTGCCCGCCTCTACGGGCGGCGCTTTGACCGTAACGGTCGCCGGCTCGAGCTGACCCGCGCGCAATGCCGCACGCTCGGCTACCTCGCCCGCAACGAGGGGATCAACCAGGCCGGGCTCGCCGATCTGTTGGAGATCCGGCCGATGACGCTGGTGCGCCAGATCGACCGCATGCAGGAGGCGGGCTGGATCGAGCGCCGTCCCGACCCGGCCGATCGTCGCGCCCGGCGGCTGTTCCTCACCGACAAGGCCCGCCCGATCCTCGGCCGCATCTGGGATGTGGCAGGCGACACCCAGGATCAAGTGCTGGCTGCACTGTCGCCCGACGAGGCCGAGCAGCTGATCGATTTGTTGCGGCGGGTGCACGGCGCCCTCGCCGATCGTGGTCACTCCCGCGCCCGCAGCGTGGTGTCGAGCCCCGGCGTCGCGCCGGTGCCGGCACGGCGTGTCGCCGCCGCGATCGAGGGCACGCGATGACCACCTCGACCGAAGGCGACGCGCCAAACAGGTCTTTGCGCCGGGTTTTCGGCGACCGGGTCGGAAGGCTCGCCGCTCCGACCCGGCCGTTGCGTCAACGGCTGCGCCTACCGCTGATGGTGGCGGGGCCGGCTGTCGTCATCCTCGGTGGGCTCTGGTGGTTTCTGACGAGCGGCCGCTATGTCGAAACCGACGACGCCTACATCCAGTCGGCGCGCACGGTGATCAGCGCCGATGTGAGCGGCCGCGTCCTCGCCATCGAGGTCCACGATAATCAGCGCGTGACCAAGGAGCAGGTGCTCTACCGGCTCGATCCGCATTCATACGAGGTCGCGGTGGCCGACGCGACCGCGCAACTCGGGATGGCCCGGCTGCAGGTCGAGGCGTTGAAGGCGACCTATCAGCAAAAGCTCGCCGACAGCAAAGGCGCGCAGGAAACGCTCGACTACGCGCAGCGCGAATACGACCGCCAGAAGAAACTGCTCGGTTCGGGCGTCGCCTCGCAGTCGCAGTTCGACCTGGCGTCGAACGCTCTTGAGGTCGCGCGCCAGAAGGTCGCCTCGATGCAGCACGACATCGGCAATGTGCTGGCTCAGTTGGGCGGCAATCCGGACATCCCGGTTGGCGACCATCCGATGGTGCAGCGCGCGCAGGCGGTCGTCGACGCGAAGCAGATCGACCTCAACGACACCGTGATCCGCGCACCTGACAACGGCATCGTCACCAAGGTCGAGCAGCTGCAGGTTGGCAACTACATGACCGCGGCGACACCGGTGTTTTCGCTGATGTCCGACCAGGTGTGGGTCGAGGCCAATTTTAAGGAAACCGAGCTGACGCATATGCGTCCGGGTCAGACCGCGACGATCGCGGTCGACACCTACCCCGATGCCGATTGCCGGGGCAAGGTCACCAGCCTCAGCCCGGGCACCGGCCTCACCTTCTCGCTGCTGCCGCCGGAAAACGCGACGGGTAATTGGGTCAAAGTGGTGCAGCGCCTGCCAGTGCGGCTCTCGGTGGATTGCACCGGTAGCGACGTACCGCTCCATGCCGGGCTTAGCGTTACCGTCGAAGTCGATACCCAGTATCGGCGGCCGTGGATGGCCTGGCTGCAAAACGCCTACGCGCACCTATTCGGTTCTGCACGAGCGGCTGAGACGACCAAGTGAGCTGCCTGAGGGGGGGACGCGCGAGCGCTGGGGTGGCGCTCGTGACGCTGCTGACGCTGCTTGCTGCTTGCAAGCAGGGGCCAAATTTCTTTTCGCCGACGTCCCCCGAGGAGCAGGTCTACACAGGGCCAGGCGACTCGGTTCCGCCGCCCGACACCGGGCCGGACGCGCGGCCCAAAGCCGCGCAACGCCTCGCCGTCGGCGCCAAGGTCAAGGACGACTGGTGGACGCTGTTCCACTCGCCGATCCTCAATCGGGTGGTCGAGCAGGCGCTGCGCGACAGCCCGACGATCGCCCAGGCCACCGCCACCCTGGCCCAGGCGCGCGAGCAGGCGGTCGCTGCCATGGGCGCCGAATTTCCCCAGGTCGATCTTACCTCCGGGACCTCACGCCAACAGTTCAACCCGGCGCCGAGCGGGGTTGTCCGCGCGCCAGTGCCGGTCAACGTCTATTCGGTCGGCTCCTCGGTAAGCTATGCCCTCGACGTTTTCGGCGGCATCAAGCGCCAGGTCGAAGCGCAGTCAGCGCTTGCCGATGTCAGCGATTACCAGCTCGCCGCGGCCTATCTCGCGCTGACCGGGAATATCACGACGCAGGCAATCACCGTCGCCGGGTTGCGGGCCCAGATCAAAACCGTCGAGGACATCCTCGCCGACGACGAGAGCAATCTGAAGCTGGTGAAGACCCAACAGACTGGCGGCACCGCGACGATGGTCGACGTGACGACCGCCCAGACGCAGCTGGCCAACGACCGCACCCTCCTGCCGCCGCTGCGCCAGCAATTGAGCGTCGCCCGTGACGCGTTGACCGTCTATGTCGGCAGAGTCCCGGCCGATTGGAGGCCGCCCGACTTCGATCTTACGAGCCTAACTCTGCCAACGGCGGTGCCCGTGAGCCTGCCCTCTGCATTGGTCCGGCAGCGCCCCGACATACTCGCCGCCGAGGCGCAGCTTCATGCCAATGCCGCTCTGGTTGGGGTGGCCACCGCGAACCTCTTTCCGAACTTCACGCTCAACGCGAATGTGCTGCAAAGCGCCGTCAATCTCAGCAATTTCTTCTCCGGTATCTACACTGCCTACAACATCGGCACCGCCATGGCGGCGCCAATTTTCCATGGCGGCACACTGCAGGCGCAAGAGCGCGCGGCGAAGGACGCGTTCGATGCGTCTTGGGCCGCCTATCGCGGCACGGTTATCGCCGCCTTCGGTCAGGTCGCCGACCTGCTCCAGGCGCTCGCCCATGACGATGAGGCGGTGAAGACGCAACGCGCGGCGCTCGCCTCGGCTGAGCAGGCGTTGAAACTCGCCCGGCTCAGCTATCAGGCCGGCAACTCCACGCTGCTACAGCTGCTCGACCCCCAGCGCCAACGGGAGCAGGCACAACTCGGCGTGGTTCGCGCCGAGACCCAGCGGCTGATCGATACCGCGCAACTGATGGTCGCGCTCGGCAGCGGTTGGTGGAACACGCCGCCCTCTGAACCCGCACCGGCATCCGATCCGCACGCCCTCGTTCCCGGCTCGCCGACCTCGACCGCCGCCCCGCCCGAAACCGTGCCACCCGATTCCGGCCTATTTTGGGAGCGGTGGTTCAAGTAGCCCTATATTCGGCCATGTATCCCGACTTTCGTCGGGATGACGCCTCCGGCGTCACTTGTCGAGCCACACATCCTCCATGCGCCAGCCGTTGTAGATGCTGTTCGACATCAGCTTGATACCCTTTACCTCGGCCCGCCAGCACGTCGCCTGACGCATGTAATAGAGGACCGGCCGCACCACCCGCTCGGTCAGCTTCTGGTCAATCGCCCAGACCATCTCCTTGCGCTTTTGTGGATTGGCTTCGGCCGATTGCTGGTCAATCATCTTGTCGAGATCGCGATCGCAGGTGTGCGTGTAGTTGCGGTTCGAGTCGCAGATGTAGTTCTCGTAGAAATTCTGATCGGGGTCGTCGAGGCCGCTGCCGAGCAGGCTTTGCGCCATGACGAAATCGGAGCGCACCAGTTTGGGCAGCCATTGCGCGGTCTCGACCAGCTCGATCTCGCCGTCGATCCAAATGTTCTTCAGTTGGTCGATCAGGATCGCCGCCGGATCGCGATAGATCGCCAGATTGCGGGCCGAGATCTTGACCGCCAAGTGCTTGTCCGGCCCGTAGCCGAGCTTCTGCATGATCTCCTGAGCGGCGGCGCGGCTCTTGGCAACATCGGGATCGTAGCCGGGAAGCTTCTGCGTCATGTCCTTCGGCATCGCCCACACGCCCTCCGGCGCCGGCAGCATGGCCGTGCCGATATCGCCCTGCCCCTCGCCGAGGATGTCGATCAGCGCCTTGCGGTCGATCGACATCGCGACCGCTTTGCGCAGGTCGAGATTGTCGAAGGGCGGCTTCTGGGTGATCAGCAGGTTCGGTGCGACGTTAAGCGGGACAGTCTCGCAGATCGCCGACGGCATTTGGCTCTGCACGTCCTTGAGCATCGGGATCGTTACCTCGTAGGGGAAGGTCATGTCGAACTGGCCGGCGATGAAGGCGAGGATCGCGGTCGAGCGATTGGGGATGATGGTCCACTCGATGGCGTCGAGGTACGGCAGCCCCGGCTTCCAGTAATCCGGATTCTTGACCACCTTGATCGACTGGTTGGGCTTGAACTCGACGAACTTGAATGGCCCAGTGCCGATCGGATGCTGGCGCATCTGCGAGGCCGAGACATGGCACGGATAGACCGGGGTGAACCCCGAGGCGAGCAGCGCCAGGAACGAAGGCTGCCGGCGCTTTAGGTGGAAGGTCGCCTGGAAGTCGCTGTCGGCGGTGACGTGGTCGAGATTGAGCCACCACGCCTCGCGGGCATTGAGGCGCAGCTTGTCGTCGACCTTCCCTTGGAGCAAATCCCAGGTGCATTTGACGTCGGCGGCGGTGAACGGCTTGCCATCATGCCACTTGACGCCTTGATGCAGTTTGAAAGTGAGCTGCGTTCCGTCGCCGTTCCACGACCAGCTCTCGGCGAGATCGGGGACGATATCGTTGAGGGTGTTTTCTTTCTGGTTGGGGTCAAAGACGACGAGGTTGTTGAAAACTCCCATTATCGGGGCGACGATCGAGATCGTGCCCTGTTCGTAAATCGACATGTTGGCGGGACTATCGCGGTGATAGACGCGCAACGTGCCGCCCGGCTTTTGCGCAAAGGCGCCACCCGCGAATGTTAGCGCCAAAGCCATCGCGATCACCGCGGCGCGCGCAAAATGCCTCATCCTCACCCTCCCCAATCCCCAACCTTGCCGGCAGCGCCGGGTATCGTTACCCATACTAACGAGCTAGGCGGACTGTTTCGTGGGTGATTTTGCAACGCTAGCAGACGCCTTCGCCAGCCGCGAATTGTGGCAGATTGTCAGGCTTTCCTTGACGGTGAGCCTCAGTGCGGCGGGCATCGCGACGCTGCTCGGACTGCCGCTCGGTTGTGCGCTGGCGGTCTGGCGTTTTCCCGGCCGCGGCGCGCTCGTCGTCGCCGCCAATGCGCTGCTTGGGCTTCCGCCGGTGGTCGTCGGCTTAGTCCTCTATCTGCTGCTATCGCATTCGGGCGCGCTCGGAAGTCTCGGCCTATTGTTCACTCCGACCGGGATGATCATCGCCCAGACCATGCTCGCGCTGCCCATCGTTACCGCCCTTGCTCATCGCGCTGCGGAAGAGCGCTGGGCGGAATATGGCGACGCGCTCATGGATCTGGGCGCCAGCCGGCTGGCCGCGGTGCCGGCGCTGATCGCGATGGCGCGCGCGGCGATGCTGACCGCGGCGCTGGCCGGGTTTGGCCGCACGGTCTCGGAAGTCGGGGCCATCATCATTGTCGGTGGCAATATCGCCGCCTATACCCGGACGATGACGACGGCGATCGTGCTCGAAACCAGCAAGGGCAATTTGCCGCTGGCGCTGGGGCTCGGCATGGTGCTGATCGGTTTGTCGACGATGGTCTGCGCGAGCGCCTTTGCCCTGGTTGGGCGCTCGGGATGGAAACCGGGAGGCGTCTAGGGATGCGCAGGTTGTGGTTAGGATTGATTGCCGGGCTGGCGATGTTCGCGGTCGCCGGCAGCGCTGGCGCCCAAGCGCCCGGCCAGGAGACTATCACCCTCGCCTCGACCACCTCGGTCGACAATTCGGGCCTGCTCGCCGCGATCCTGCCGGAATTCACCAAGGCGACGGGGATTACCGTACATGTGCTGGCGCTCGGTACCGGCCAGGCGCTTGACACCGCGCGCCGCGGCGACGCCGACATCGTCCTCGTTCACGATCCCGAGGCCGAGCAGCAGTTCATCGACGACGGCAATGGGATCAACCGCCAACAGATCGCCTGGAACGACTTCATCATCGTCGGCCCTACCGACGACCCAGCCCATATCAGCGGCGGGCACGACGCGACTCAGGCGCTGACCGCGATTGCCACTAAGGAGGCGAATTTTGTCTCGCGTGGCGACAAAAGTGGCACCAACGCGCTTGAATTGCGCCTCTGGAAGCGCACCGGGATCGATCCGAAAAGCGGCGCAGGAAGCTGGTGCAAGGATATTGGCGGCGGGATGGGCGCGGCGCTCAACGCCGCCGCGGCGATGCCAGCCTATACGTTGTCGGATCGCGGCACTTGGCTAAGCTTCAAGAACAAGGGGCCGCTCAAGATCGTGATCGAGGGCGATACGGCTCTGATCAACCGCTATGACGTAATCGAGCTGAACTCGAAAACGCACGGCACAGCCAAGCTTGCGGCGGCGCATCAGCTCGCGGTCTGGCTTGCGACAAAGCCCGGGCAAGATGCTATCGGCGCGTTTCGCGTGGGCGGGGAGACACTGTTCAACCCCTCCGCCGCCAACCCGAAGTAGCGGTCTAATCTTTGATCGCGGATGGGTTAGGCGGCGGCTAATTGGCGTGGCCGATAAATCGAGAGATGACCGACCCTGGCCACCGGTCTGCTTTCATCCGCCAAAACCAGCGCATCGATATCGACGAAAGCGTGACCTTTATGCTCGTAATTGCCGGTCACGCGGGCGCGAACGCCAAGCGTTTCGCCGACCCGAACGGCGGAGAAATGCTGGATCTTGCTGCCGACATGCATCCATGGCCCGAAAGTGACGTTGCGGGTCAGCGCGAAATTACAGATGCGCAGCACGACGACCGGGTGGACGAGGCCCTCCTTCGTGTAGAGCGGTAGCGTCTCGCGAACATCCTGGAGATATTGCTCGGCGAGCTCCGGTGTCGCCTCCAGCGGCACCATGCCGAGCCAAGTGCCGACCGCGAGCGAGGTTTCGTCGGCGGTCGGGCGCGATGGCCGTTCGGCGACTTGGTTGAATTCGGCGAGTGCCGGCGGCGCGATAGCCTGAGGCAATGCCGCGGCTCCGGTCGCGCACAGCACGCCGCGACACTCAAGCCGGAGGTCGAGACCGCCCGAACCCTCAGTCGCCGTGACGGTGACGTGATCGCCGTCGTAGGTCGGCTTCGGAAACCGGCATTCGGCGGTGCCGTGCTCGAGCCAGGCGCGGCCCCAGCGCTCGACCGGCAGATGCGTCATATAGGCGTAGACATCGACTCCTGGAACGAGCCCGCCGCCAAAGCCGAATTTCTTGGCGACCGCGTCGTCGTGGATCTTGTTCTCCGAGACCTTGGCGGTGTTATAGGCCTCGACATGGTAGGGGGCGAGCGCGGGCATGGCGTCCTCACTTGCTCTTATCGGCGAGGACGGCGTTGGACTTCTCGATCGGAACCTTGGGCTGCTCGACCCCGGCGCGCTCGACCTGCAGGATCATCGGCGAGCGGCTGTCGCGCTGCTGCCAGCCGCGTCCCATTGCCTCGGTCAATTCCTCGAGGGTCAGGTTGGCGAGGCGCATCGGCACGCCGACCTCCTTACCGAGCCCAACCGCGAGCGACACGTCCTTGTGCAGCAGCCGCAGCGCGAAATCGGCCGGGTCGTACTGGCCGGCGAGGAATTTGCCCAACCGGTCGAAGGTGCGGGCGCGGCCGGTCGCGCCCTGGCGCACCGCTTCCCACATCTCGAACGGGTCGACACCGGCCTTGATGCCCATGGTGAAAACCTCGGCCAAGGCGACGCTCATCATCGCGCTGGTGCAGTTGTGCACAAGCTTGACGATCGTCCCGGCGCCGATCGGGCCGATATATTTGGCCTGATCGCCCATCGCGCCGAGCACCGCCCGGTGGCGGCCGAATTGCTGCTCGTCGCCGCCGACCCAGATCGCCATCTTCCCTGAAGCCGCGCCGCCCGGACCGCCGCTCACGGGAGAATCCAGCATGTAGAGGTTCTTCTCGGCGAAGGCGGCGTTGATCTTGCGCACGACCGAGACCGAGTTGGTCGACATGTCGAAGAACGCGGTGTCGGGCTTCATGCCCTCGATGAGCCCGTTGGGGCCGAGCGCCACCGCCTCGACATCGGCCGGCACCGGCAGCGAGGTGAACACCACCTCCGACTGCTCGCCGACCGCTTTCGGGCTGTCGGCCCAAATGGCGCCCTTGGCCAAATAGGGCTCGGCCGCAGCCCGGCGGATGTCGTGGACGACGAGCTGGTGTCCCGCCTTCTGCAGATTGGCGGCCATGCCCTTGCCCATCATGCCGAGCCCAATGAAACCGACTTTCATATTCCCACTCCATTTTCTTCCGGCATGCCCGGCTTGTCCGGGCATCCACGGGATCGTGCCATTCAAGACGTGGATGGCCGGAGCAAGTCCGGCCATGACGAAGCTGATGCTATTCGCGGTGCCGCAGCTGGTTGTTGACCTGGTGGTCGCCGGCAAGCCAGCGCTTGAGCTCACTATGCGCGTCGGCGCGGCGCAGCGCGTCGATCTCGGCGACGTCGGGCGGATCGCAAGTGAATTCGAGGATCATGCCGTCGGGCGATTGTGTGTAGATCGACTTGCAATAGCCGTGATCAGTCTCGCGGAATTTTTCTCCGGCGGCGTCGAGCCGCGATTTCAGCTCGTCATAGGTGCGGTCGCCGACCTTCAAGGCGATGTGGTAGTGCGAGCCGACCTTAGGCGGCGATTTCGCCTGGGTCAGCTCGTACATCTCGGGATCGGCGAACTGGAAGAAGGCGAGCGCGCCACCATCGGCGAGGCCAAAGAAAGTGTGGCAGAAATCGACCTCCCGCCCGAGATCGGCGCGATAGGTGCGCTCGCACCAGGTCGCGACCAGCGGTATGCCCAAGAGGTCTTCGAGGAAGCGGCGGTTGGCCTCGTGGTCTTTCACGACATAGGCGTTGTGGTGAAGACGCAGCGGCAGCTCGCCGAGGAGCTTCGCCCGTATGCGTGGCCTGGCTTCTATCGTGTCCATCGGCTCCTCCCTTGCAGCTATCTGAGCATATTTGCACCGCGGCCCCGGCAATTGGTAACGGTTTTCTCAGAATTTTCGGCGATGTTGAGGGAACCCCCAACCCCCGGACCAATCTTGTGACCGACCAATCCCTCCCCCTCTTCGGCCCCAGTGCAACACCACAGGTGCCGTGGACCAATGTTTTCAGGATCTGGTGGCTGATGACCTGGCGCGCGACTGTCGGCAGCATCGCCACCGGCATGAACTTCGGGATTGCGGTCACCATTCTCGGCATCACCTTTGGCTGGCCGCCATTCGTCCGCACCGTGCTGATCGCCGCGATCGGCTCGGTCATCGTGGTGATCTGGCACGTCGTGGCGGTACGCATCGCGATCGAGAAAATCTACGCCGATTTTCGCCTGGACCGCTCGCACCCGACTTGAAGTAGCGGCCCGAGCCCGCTCCAATGCGCCAGCGCGCATTGGAGCGAGAGATGACCCTGCCGCTCGACAAGACGCTCAAGGTCGGCATCCAGAACATCCATCGTCGCACCGAACCGGCGACGGCGCCGTGGCGGCCGACGATCGATGAGCTCGCCGAGCTGGTCGGATTGGTTGATCGCTGCGGCTACGATTCGCTGTGGGTGGGCGATCACCTCGCCTTCCCGATGTCGATCCTCGACCCGCTCCTGCAGCTCGCCCAGGCGGCGGTCGTCAGCCGCCGGCTGCTGCTCGGCACCAACGTCTATCTTGTGCCACTGCGTCCGCCGGGGCCGATCGCCAAGCAAGTCGCCAGCCTCGACCATCTCTGCGAAGGGCGGCTCATCTTTGGGGTCGGGGTCGGCGGCGAGTTTCCCAAGGAATTCGCGCTGAGCGGCGTGCCACATAGCGAGCGCGGCGGGCGGCTGTCGGCAGCGATTCCGCTGCTGCGCCGGCTATGGAGCGGTGAGCCGGTCAGTTACAGCGGCAAGTATTTTGGCGCGTTCGACGATGTCTTGATGCAGCCACCGGCACGCCAGGAGGGCGGCCCGCCGATTTGGTGCGGCGGCCGCGCCGACGCGGCGCTGGCACGAGCCGGACGGCTCGCAGACGGGTACATTTCCTATGTCATCACGCCGGAGACCTATCGCGAGGCGCTGGCCAAGATTGAAGCCGCCGCCGAGGTTGCCGGCCGCGCGGTCGAGCGCTTCGGTACCGGGCATCTGCTGTTCACCCGGCTCGACGACACCTATGACAAGGCGCTCGATGCCGCCGCCAAGTCGCTGTCATACCGCTATGCGATGGATTTCCGTCGCGCCGCCGAGCGCTACGCCGCCCTCGGCCCGCCCGAGCAGGTCGCCCAACGCGTCCGCGATTTCTGGGATGCCGGCGCCCGACACATCGTCATCGACCTGGTCGGCCCCTACGAAGAGCGGCCGCGGCAGATCGAAGAGTTCGCCCGCAAAGTGCTGCCCCTTCTCGCTGATCTGCGCGGCGGGTAGACGCGGAAGGGGCGAAACCAAGTCGTGCCCACGCCGAAAGCGATCGATCTGGATCAGCCGGCCGACTTCACCGCGCCCGATTTGTGCAGCGCGGCGATCTCGGCGCCGGAGAAGCCCCAATCGCGCAAGATCTCGTCAGTGTCCTCCCCGACCTTGGCTGGCGGGCGTTGCACTGCGGTGGGGGTGCCGAGAAAGCGCGGCGCCGGCGCCGGCTGCGCGATGCCGTCGATCAGCGGAAAGCTGTCGCGGTGGCGGTTGTGCTCATGGCGGATCGCCTCCGACATCTTCAGCACCGGGGCGAAGCAGATATCGGTCTGCTGCATGATCGCGACCCACTCGTCGCGGGTCTTCTGTTTGAAGATCGCGGCGAAGCGCTTCTGCATGTCGGGCCAAGCCGGGCGGTCCATCTGCGCCGGCAGTTCGGCGCCCTCGAGCCCGGTATGGGTCAACAGCAGCCTATAGAACTGCGGCTCGATCGAGCCGACCGCGACATGCTCGCCGTCCTTAGTCTCGTAGACATGATAGAAAGGCGAGCCGCCATCGGTGCGGTTATGGCCGCGCTTCTCGACCCAGGCACCCGAGGCGAGCGCGGCGTACATCATCGTCATCAGCGAGGCCGAGCCTTCCACCATCGAGCAGTCGATGATCTGCCCTTTGCCGCTCGCCTTGGCACTGATGATCCCGGCCAGCACCCCCATCGCCAAATAGAGAGCGCCGCCGCCGAAATCGCCGACCAAATTGAGCGGTGGAACCGGCGGGCCGCCGGCCTCGCCGATCGTCGCCAGCACTCCCGAAAGGGCGATGTAGTTGATGTCGTGCCCGGCGATATGGGCGATCGGCCCATCCTGGCCCCAGCCAGTCATGCGTCCATAGACAAGCTTCGGATTGCGCTTGAGGCAGATGTCGGGCCCGAGCCCGAGCCGCTCCATGACCCCCGGCCGGAACCCTTCGATCAGCGCGTCGGCCTGGTCGATGAGCCGCAGGGTCGCTTCTACGCCGTCCTTGTTTTTCAGGTCGACCGCGATGTTGCGGCGGCTACGCGCCAGGAGATTGAAGCGGTACTCCTCGCCGGCCGGACCGCCGCCGCTGCTGCTGTCCTGACCGACATTGGCGGCGCGGTCGACCCGCACGACCTCGGCGCCCATATCGGCAAGCAACATCGCGCAAAACGGCCCTGGCCCGATCCCGGCAAGCTCGACGATTTTGATCCCAGCTAAGGGTCCCATGTCCTGTCCTCTTCGCTGACGCCGTATTAGTGTCTATCGCCCAAGGAAACGCGGCAAGGAGCGTGAGCGATGCGGATCGTCATCACCGGCGGGTGCGGCTTTCTCGGCCGGCGGCTGGCACTGCTGCTGCTCGACCAGGGCAGCGCGCTCGGCGCCATCGACGATCTGGTCTTGTTCGACAACGCGCCCTCTGCCCTGCCACTGCCGGATGATCGTCGTGTCAAGATCATCACCGGCGACATCGCCGACCGCGATACCGTGCGGCGGCTGATCGCGCCCGGCACCGATGCGGTCTTCCACCTCGCCGCGATCGTCAGCGGACAGGCCGAGGCCGACACCGATCTCGGCTATCGGGTCAATCTCGACGGCACCCGCGCGGTGCTCGATTCCTGCCGCGCGCTCGGTAGCACCCCGCGGGTCATTTTTGCCAGCTCGCTCGCGGTCTATGGCGGTGCGTTGCCGCCCGCAGTCGGCGACGACACCGCGCTGACCCCGCAAAGCTCCTACGGCACGCAAAAGGCGATCGGCGAGCTGCTGATCAACGACTACAGCCGCAAGGGTTTCATCGACGGCCGGGCGTTGCGGCTGCCGACCGTGGTGGTGCGGCCGGGTTTGCCGAACCGCGCCGCCTCGACCTTTGCCTCGTCGATGATCCGCGAGCCACTCACCGGCAAGGACGCGGTTTGCCCGGTTTCGCCCGAGACCGTGATGGCGCTCGCCTCACCGCGCCGGGTCGTCGCGTCATTAGCCCATGCGCTCGATCTGTCTGGGGACGCGCTTGGGCCGAACCGGGTGTTGCAGCTTCCGGGTTATTCGGTGTCGGTCGGCGACATGGCCGCGGCGCTGCGCCGGGCCGGCGGCCCGGCAGCCCACGCGCGGCTCTCGTGGAAGCACGACCCCGCAATTCAGGCGATCGTCGGCAGCTGGCCGGCCGCGCTCCACGCGCCGCGTGCCGAAGCGCTCGGCTTCAAACTCGATGCCGGCATCGACGAGGCAGTCCAGTTCTTCATCGAGGACGACCTCGCGACGCAGAAGGCGCTTATCGGCTAGTCCCCCGCAGCCGCCGCGGCGGGGCCCGTCACGCGACGGGCCACCGGCGTCTCGCGCACGCAAACCGCCGAGACGATTGCCGCCAATAGCGCAAATCCGGCGAGCGCGTAGAGCCCGCCCGCGAAGCTGCCGGTGTAATCCTTCAGCCAGCCCATGACCGGCGGCGACACACTGCCACCCAAGATGCCGACCGAGTTGACCCAGGCGATGCCGCTGGCCAGCGCCGGCCCGGTCAGGAACACCGCGGGCAGCGGGAACAGATGCGCGTTGGAGGCGTAGAGCCCGATCGTGATTAGCGACAGCCCGATCACCGAGTACCAGCTCCCAGTCAACCAGGCGGCCACGACGCAGCCGAGCGCCATGGTCAGGCACGAACCGGTCAGGTTCCAGCGCCGCTCGTTCTTCCGGTCGGAATAGTGACCCCAGATCACCATTCCAATCGTCCCCAGCGTATAGGGGATCGCGGTGGTGAATCCGGTCTGCATATTCGTCAGTCCAAGCCCCTTGATGATCTGCGCGACGAACACCGCAAGCCCGACGCTGACCGCGGCCTGGCCAAAATGGATTACGGCCAGCGCCAGCACCCGGGGGTTCCACAGCGTCTGCAGCACCGAGAACGACCGGTGCTCGCTGAGCACCTGCTTTTCTTTCTGCATCTCGCCGTCAAGCCAGCGCTTTTCATCATCGGTGAGCCACGTCGCGTTGATCGGGCGGTCGGGCAGGTAGAAGAAGCAGATCAGCCCGAAAATCATCGCCGGCGCTGCCTCGCCGAGAAACAGCCATTTCCACCCAGCGAGGCCGAGGACGCCGTTGAGCTCGAGAAACGCGGTCGACACCGGCGCGCCAAGCCCGATCGATACCGGGATCGCCGCCATGAACCCGGCGACGATCCGCGCCCGGTGCAGCGGCGGGAACCAGTAGGTGAAGTAGAGGATCATCCCGGGGAAGAAGCCGGCCTCGGCGAGGCCCAGGGTAAACCGCAAGATGAAGAAGCTGATCGGCCCCTGGGTGAAGGCGAACGCGCCGGAGACGATCCCCCAGCTGATCATGATGCGGCCGATCCAGCGCCGCGCACCGACCTTTTCCAGGATCAGGTTGCTCGGCACCTCCAAGATGAAATAGCCCCAGAAGAACGCGCCCGCGCCCAGCCCAAAGATATAGGAGCTCAGCCCCAGATCCTTGTTCATGGTCAGCGCCGCGAAACCGATGTTCACGCGGTCGAGATAGCAGATGAAATACAGAACGAAGCAAAACGGCAGCAACCGCAGGTAGACCTTGCGCATGGTCTGCTGCTCGAGCGCAGATGACGTCTTCATCTCAGCGGCCCCCAAATGTTCGTTGTTACCGAAACATAAAGCCGCCCGTTCATCCGCGGAGCCGGGTCTTTGTCTCGACGCCATGCCTTCCGCGCTTGTCTCATCCTAGCGCGGCGAACCAAAAGCGACAGCCCAATCATCGCTTGGCGTGTATCGGCGCACCCGAGTTCCGGCCGGAACAGCCGGCCGCTTCTCGGTGTTCCGGGACGGGTCGATGCCGGTGCGGTGCCAAAACCGTGAAACCTCGGACCCGCAGGCGCGTGTATCTTACGGCCCGTCAATCCGCTGGTGAGCAGCGATGAAAATGACTTCGCGGCGTAGAGATAGGTCGGTTGGACGAGGCGTCGCCGCATATATTTCGGCCATGATGCTGGCCACGGCCGCATTTGCCGCGGAGGCCCGGCCGGTGGTCGTCGAGCTGTTTACCTCGCAGGGCTGTTCATCCTGCGCCCCGGCAGACAAGCTGCTGGGCGAGCTGGCGATGCGAAGCGACATCATCGCGCTGGGCTTCCACATCACCTACTGGGACGGCGCGGCGTGGCGCGACCCGTTCTCGCTGTCGCAATCGACCGAGCGCCAGGCCGCCTATGACCGGCATTTGACCGGTGGCCAAGTTTACACGCCGCAGATGGTGGTCGATGGTACCGCCGATGTGATCGGCTCAGACCGCGGGGCGGTGCTGGCGGCGATCGATGCAGCCAAGCCCATTGCCGTCGCGCCGGTAACATTCTCTGCCGACCGCCGCTCGGTGACACTCGGCGCCGGCAAGGTTCCCGCGAGCGCGACCGTGCTGTTGGTGCGCTACGTGCTGTCGCGCACGACCCATGTCGGCGGCGGCGAGAACGCCAACCGCACTGCGACCGATTTCAATGGGGTCGAGCATCTCGAAACGCTCGGCGCCTGGGACGGCAAGGCAGTCAGCTTCGCAATCGATCCGCCCGGCGATAGCGAAGGCATTGCCGTCCTCGTGCAGGCGCCAGACGGCGCGGTGCTCGGCGCGGCAAAGTTCCCACCGCCGAGCTGAGAGCTGATTTACACCGCCACGCCCGGCGTGGCACGTTGGGGTCAGCATTTCTCTCACCCAGGAGACCCCGATGAAGCTTTTGCGCTACGGCCCGGCCAGCCACGAAAAGCCTGGCGTTCTTGATCGCGACGGCAATATCCGCGACCTCTCGGGCGTGGTGAAGGACATCAACGGCGAGGCGCTGAGCCCGAGCTCGCTCGACCGGCTGCGCCGGCTCGATCTCGCCACCTTGCCGCTGGTCTCCGGCTCGCCGCGGGTCGGCGCTTGCGTCGGCAACCCATCAAAGGTGCTGGCGATCGGCCTCAACTACCGCAAGCACGCCGAGGAAGCAGGCATGCCGATCCCCTCGGAGCCGATCTTTTTCCTCAAGTCGACGAGCAGCATCTGCGGCCCCAATGACGACGTCATCATCCCCAAGGGCTCGCAGAAGACCGATTACGAGGTCGAGCTGGCGATCGTCATCGGCACCGCCGCCAAATATGTCAGCGTCCACGATGCGAAGAAACACATCGCCGGTTACTGCGTCGTCAACGACGTCTCCGAGCGCGAGTATCAGCTAGAGCGCGGCGGCCAGTGGACCAAGGGCAAGAGCTGCGACACGTTCTGTCCGATGGGGCCGTGGCTGGTGACCGCCGACGAGCTCCAGGACGCCGGCAAGCTGCAGGTGACGACCGACGTCAACGGCGAGCGGCGGCAGGATAGCAACACCGCCGACCTCATCTTTGGCATCGAGCACATTATCAGCTATTGCAGCCATTTCATGACGCTTAACCCGGGCGACGTGATTCCCACCGGCACGCCATCGGGCGTCGCGATGGGTTTCAAACCGCCAAAGTTCCTGCGCGCCGGCGACCGCATGCGCATCGCCATCGAGGGCTTGGGCGAGCAAAACAACCGGCTCGTCGATTATCAGGGCTAGGCAGCGGGTAGAGGGTGCCGAGATGAGCGAAGATTTCGGCGCCTTCGTCCCGGGCCAGCGTTTCCGCATCAAGGGCAAACCGGGCGGGCGACTCGCCGGGCTGACCTTCGCCGCCAAGGATCTATTTGACGTCGCCGGACACCCGACCGGCGGCGGCAATCCGGATTGGCCGCGTGGGCGGGAAACCCCAACCCAGTACGCCTGGGCGGTGCAGCGCCTGCTCGATGCCGGCGCGACGCTGATCGGCAAGACCATCACCGACGAGGTCTCGCTCGGCATTTTGGGCGAGAACCCGTTCGACGGCACCGCGAAGAACCCGCGCGCGCCGGGCCACGTGCCGGGCGGTTCGTCGTCGGGCTCGGCGGTCACAGTCGCCGCCGGGCTCTGCGACACTGCGCTGGGCACCGATACCGGCGGCTCGGTGCGGGTGCCGTCGAGCTTTTGCGGGGTTTACGGCATCCGGCCGACGCACGGCCGGCTCGACCTCACCGGCATGATGAGCCAAGCACCAAGTTCGGACACGACCGGCTGGTTCGCCCGTGACGCCGAGACCTTCGCACGCGTCTCTTCGATCATGCTCGGCGAGGCCATTCCGACGGAGCTGCCGCGCCGGCTGATCGTCGCCACCGATGCTTTCGCGGTCGCCGACCCCGCGGCCGCAACCGCACTGCAGCCGCTGGTCGAGCGGCTCGCGGCGCTGATCGGCGAGCGGCGTGACGAGGCGATGGCGCCGCCGGGGCTCGTCGCCTGGGCCAATGCCCAGCGTACCCTCCAGCCAGCCGAGGCCTGGCAGACCTTTAAGGAGTGGATCGACCGGGTGAACCCGCGGATGCAGTTCAGCGTCGCGCGCAATTTGACGCTGGCAGCCATGATCCCTGCGGATGAGCGCGAGCGTGCCGCCTCGGTCCGCCAGGCCGCCCGCGCAAGGATGCGCGAGCTATTGCCACCCGGAACCATCCTCTGCCTGCCGACAACCCCCTTTCCAGCACCGCTATGCGGCCAGAAGCTGTCCGTGCTCGACCCGCTGCGCGACCGCATCACCCGGCTGTGCTGCCACGGCGGGCTGACTGGGGTGCCGCAAGTCAGTATCCCCGGCTGCACGGTCAACGGCTTGCCGATCGGCCTGTCGATCGTCGGCGGGCCGGGTAGCGACGCGATCCTCGTGGGAGTTGCCCGCGCGCTGGCGGAGTGACCGTCGCGCTCTTATGCTCGGGCCCGACGCCGAATAGCCGATAACACGGGAGGAACGCATGCCGAAAATTCAAGCCGACCGGCTCGAGGAAATCGGCCGCGCGCTGTTCATCGCCGCCGGCACGCCAAAGGACGAGGCCGAGTTGGTCATGCGCCACATCGTCGGCGCCAATTTGGTCGGCCACGATTCGCACGGCGTCATCCAAATTCCGACCTATATCGACCGCATCAAGGTCGGCCACATTGTGCCCGGCGCGCCGTGGGTGATCGTCAAGGAGTCTCCCAACCATACCGTCGTCGACGGACATTGGGCGTTCGGCTATGTCGCAAACGACAAGGCGATGCGCCTGACGATCGAGAAGGCCGAGAAGGGCAATGTCGCGGCGGCGACGGTGTTCCGTCAGGGGCATATTGGTCGGCTGTCGAGCTACAGCCAGATGGCGGCGAAGGCCGGGATGATCGGTCTCGTCACCGCCGATTCTGGGCGCTCGCCCAAAGCAGTGGCGCCGTTCGGCGGGCGCGAGGCGCGGCTCGGCACCAACCCGATCACGATCGCCATCCCCTCCGACCTCGACGGCCCGCTCTATCTCGACATGGCGACGTCGGCGGCGGCGGCGGGGAAGATCGCGGTCGCCGCGGCGCGCAACGAGAGCGTGCCTGACGGTTGGGTCATCGGTAGCGACGGCAAGCCGACCAACGACCCGCGCCAGCTGCGCCAGGGCGGTGCGCTGCTGCCAATGGGCGGGCCCGATGGCGGCTACAAGGGCTATGGGCTCGCGGTGATGGTCGAGATTTTGTGTGGGCTGCTGACCGGCCTCGGCTTCGGGGTCGAACCGACCGGTCGGCACAATGACGGCTGCTTCATGGCCTGCTTCAAGGTCGATGCTTTCCGTCCGCTGGCCGAATTCAAAAAGGAGGTCGGCGAGTTCATCCGCTACCTCAAGGCGACGCCACCCGCCGAAGGGTCGAGCGGGGTGCTGTATCCCGGCGAGATCGAGCACATCAAAGAACAAGACCGGCGCAAGAACGGCATCGAGGTCGAGGATTCGACCTGGGCCCGGCTGCGGCTCCTGGCCGACGAATATAAGGTGACCGACCAACTCGGCCTCGGTGACGTCGAGTGATCGGCGCACCGCTCCGCGACGACCGGCTGACCCTCTACGGCAGCTTCACGTCCAGTTCCAGCTACAAGCCGATGCTGTATCTGGCGCTGGCGCGGCTGCCGTTCTCGTTCCGCACGGTCAACCTCAAGATCGGCGTGCAGAAGGAGGCCGAGTACCTCGCGGTCAATCGCTGGGGGGTGGTGCCGAGCCTCAAGCACAAGGGGCTGACGATCCTGCAATCGAACGTGATCCTCGACTATTTGGCGCGTGAGACCGGGCATTTCGAAGGAAAGACCGAGCAGGCTCGCTGGCAGGCGCGCGAATGGCTGTCGTGGGAGGCGGACCATATCACCGCGGTGGCGCGGGTGCGGCATTCGGCGCGGTTCCGCAAGATGCACGACGAGGTCATCGCCGAGTTTCGCCCGCGCGCCGAGGCGGCGCTGTCGTTTGTCGATAAGACCGTGACCGATCGGCCGTTCCTCGTTGGCGACTACCCGACGATCGCCGATATCGGCTGCTGGGGCCGGATGGTGTTCATGGCCGAGGGCGGGTTCGAGATTTCGAACTGGCCGCGTCTCGAAGCCTGGGCCAATCGTATCAAGGCGATGCCCGGCTTCGCGCTGCCCTACGATTTGATCCCCTCCAAGGACCGCGAATTCGATCCTGCCTAATTCCGCGCCACTTGGAGTAGACACAACCCCGTCCTCTCCGCATTATTCGGTTCGATGGCCGCCAGCACTTTGCCCCACCTTGCTGTCCTCACTTTGCTCGCGCTCGCCGCCTGCAGCACCACCGATACCGCGGCCACCGATACCGCTTCGCCCGACCCCGGCGGCTGGCTGATGTCCTCGGGCAAGGAGCCGACCGGGGCCGAGTTCACCGCGCTTTCCGCGACCTGCGAGGCCAAGGGCGGGGCGGTCGATCCCTGCCTTACCGACCTCGGGCTGAAACGGACCAAGTAAGCTACGGCAGCAACTCGCTGATCCGGCGAATGATGCGGTCGGGCTTGATCGGTGAATCAGGCGGCAGGCCGACGCCGTAGCCGTCATGCCAGATCGCATGGATGCCGAGACGCTGTGGCCCAACCACCTCCCATTCGAGGTTGTCGCCGACCATCCAGGTCTCGTGCGGGCGCACGCCGAGCACGTCCATCGCGTGGGTATAGGCACGCTCCTCGGGCTTGCCGAAGCCGTGCTCGCCCTCGATCTGGATGTGGTCGAAGCGGTGCTCCAGCGCGAAGCGCACCACCTTGGCGCGCTGCGGCGCCGAAGCGCCGTTGGTGATCAGCGCCAGCCTGACGCCGCGCTGCTTGAGTTCGTCGAGGGTCTCGTGCGCGTCGGGGAACATCGCCAGCTCCTCGTCGTGCAGCGCGTTATAGGCATCGGCCATCGCGTTGCCGACCGATTGCGCCGGCATCGGATGCCCGGCGGCGGCAAGCTCGGCGAAGGCGATGGCGACGATCTTGCGGCGCGCCTCATCGATCCGGTGACGCCAGTATTTGTGCCGGCCGGGGTCGGCCCAGAGATCGGTTGAGGCGGCCGAAATTGCCTCGCCCACTGCCGTCGCCTCGATCGGCCCGAGCCGATGGGCGAAGTCCGCAATCGTGCGCCGCCATTGCGACTGCGCCGGGCCGAACGCGACCAGGATCGTGTCGTCGAGGTCGAAGAGGATCGCGGTCGGCAGCTTCATGCGATAGCGGCGGGAGCCTGGGGCACGGTCTTCCAGAATTCGGGGTCGTGGCCGAAGAAGAGCCGCGCCCCGCCGCGTTCCAGCGCTTCGAGCTTGTCGAGCGATGCGAGCATGCCCTCGCGGTCGGCGACATAGCGCGGCAGGCGGCGCTCGCGCAGCGTCTGGCAGAAATAGCAGGCGTCGGCGGCGATCACGATGTCGCCGCTCGTGGTGCGCACCTTGAGCGATTGGTGCCCGCGGGTGTGCCCGTAGGTCGGCAGGCAGATGACCGAGCCGTCACCAAACACGTCGTGCTCGCCATCGATGAGGCGCAGCTTGTGGCCGAGGTCGAAATCGCGCGGGTTGTAGCCATGGCGCAGCGCGGTCTCGGCATCCATCCCGGCGTCCCACTCGCGGCGCTGCACCAGCATGGTCGCGTTGGGCACGAGCGCGTTGCCGCCGACATGGTCGAAATGGAAATGCGAGTTGATGACGAGGTCGATCTTGCCGGGATCGCGGTCGATCGCTTCCAAGCGCGCGCTGACCTCCTCGCCGAGGTTGAAACCGACGCGAAACAGCTTCATCAGCCGCTCGCCGAGTCGTCCGGCGGGATCGTGCTGGCAATCGGGATGGAGGCCGGTGTCGAACAGCGCCCGGCCCTTCTCGTGCTCGATCAGGTAGACCGGCACCGGCACGGTGATGTCGCCCTCGCCGCCCTCCATCAGATGAGCGAACTCGCCGGTGACCGTCCCGCAGGTGAAGGCGTAGAGCTTTACGGTCACTGATCAATCATCCCGCTTAGCTGCGCTTCCCGACGTAAGTCGGGATCCACTTTTCGGCGTCACAGACGGCTGAAGCATGGGCCCCGGCTTTCGCCGGGGTGACGCGTATCGGAAGCATAATTTGCTATTCTGCGGCCGCGAGGCGCGACGCGTCAGATTTGTGGCCCTTCTGGTGGAAATAATTGGCCCGGTAGAACGCGAGCACGAGCTCGCGGTAGACCGTCGGCTCATAACTCGCCGGATTCTCGGCCGAGACGCAGCTCGGCAGGCATTCGATCGTCGCGTTCGGGTTCGGCGAATGGAAATAGGCGATCGAATAGCGGTCGGTGCCGCTTTCGTTGAGCACGCCGTGCGGGGTCGACAGGAAGCGGTCGTTCGAGAAGCGCCGCATCATGTTGCCGAGATTGATCAGGAACGTGCCCTCGATAATGGGCGGCGGGAACCATTCTCCGCTCGGCAACCGCACCGCCAGGCCCGGCACATCGGTGCGCGCCAGCGCGGTCATGAACGAATTGTCGGTGTGCGGCGCCTGGCCGAAGAGATTGTCCTCGTCGGCGTCCTGCGGCGGGTAGTGCAGGAAGCGCAGATTGTGATGCCCGTCATTGGCGAAGAGCGGGGCGAAGGTGTCGGGCGGCATGTCGAGCGCGGCGGCGAAGGCCGGCAGCATGCGATCGCACATCGCGCCGAGGGTCTTGAAATAGGTCCCCATCGGCTGGCGGATGTCGGGCAGCGATTGGGGCCATTGGTTGAGGCCGCGCAGCGGGATGCCGGCCTTGACCTCGGGGTGGTCGGGCGCGCGGTCGTGGCTGATGAAGAAGCTCTCGTTCTGGTTCGGGCGCGTCGCCTTGTGCACGGTCGAGGCGCCCTGCACCGAGGCGTTGATCGGCAGATAGCCGATGTTCCAGTCGTTGAGCCGCAGCGCGAGCTTCTCGTCCATCGGCAGCGCGTGGAAGCGGCGGGATGCAGCGAAGGCCGCATCGACGATGCCGTCGTCGACGCCGTGACCCGAAATGTAAAAGAAGCCGACATTCTCGCAGGCGTGACGGACTTGCGGCACAAGACGGTCGAGCGAGCCGGGCTCACCGGCGAAATAGGGGCCGTAATCGATGACCGGGATCTGCGACGCCGCCGCGGCGTAGTCCTTGACCCCTTGTTCCTTGAACAGATTCATCGCATGCCCTCTCGCCGCTATTGCGCCGAGTATAACCCCGGCAGGTATCCGGTCGCTACCCGGCCCCCTGCATGTCGGCGACGCTTTTTAACAGGCGGTGACCGCCTGATATCCGCCTGTTATCGGTGCCGGTAACAGGCGGTGGCGGCCTGCCGTTACCTCCTGTTCTTGGAACAGGCGGTGGATTTGCGTCCTTCGAGGCTTCGCTGCGCGAAGCACCTCAGGATGAGGAAGGGGCCGTAGTGGCATCGAGCGAAGATTGGACCGCACAATTTTGGCAATTTTAGCGTCGATGATATGCCAACAGCCAAAACACGACTGGGGAAATGCCGCTAATGCAGTTTAACGGCATTGTCTACCCGCGCTGTCGCAGCGTGTCGGTGCTGTTGGCCGATGACGTCGACGACTTGGCGACGGTCGACTGTTCCCGCGACTGCTAGTTCCTGTTTATTTACCAAGCCGATGAGTACACTGAGCTTGCTCGGTTCTGCAAAAACACTAATCGACAGAAAGCCCATCAGAAGCCAAACCGCTGCCGTGCTTTTGCGAATTCCGACCATCATCGGCATCCTATAATGCAGTTTAGCAGCATTCCCCTCCTCCGCTGAAGGAGAGATTATGTCCGTCGTTACCATCGAGCAGCGCGGGCCGGTTTCGGTCATCGCCATCAACCGGCCGGAAAAACTCAACGCGATCAACAAGGCGGTGGCGATCGAGCTGCAAGCGGCGTTCGCCGCGTTCGACGCGTCGGAGCAGCGGGTGGCGATCCTTACCGGGCTCGGCGGGCGGGCGTTCTCCGCCGGGGCCGATGTCACCGACCTGCCGGAACTGTGGCGCTGCGTGCCGACGGTCGGGATCAAGACCGACAAGCCGATCATCGCCGCGGTGAGCGGCTGGTGCATCGGTGGCGGGCTGGTGATGGCGATGATGTGCGACCTGCTGGTCGCGGCGGAGACCGCCAAGTTCTCCTATCCCGAGGGCAAGGTCGGGATCACCGGCGGGATGATCGCGGGCCTCGCGGCGCGCATCCCGCACAAGGTGGCGATGGAGATGATGCTGCTGGGCGAGCCGATCGACGCGGCGCGGGCCTATGCGGTCGGGCTGGCGAACCGGGTCGTGCCGGCCGGCCGAGAGGTCGACGAGGCGGTGGCGATGGCGGAAAAGATCGTCGATCTGGCGCCGCTGGCGCTGGCGGCGATGAAGCGGTTTGTCAATGAGGGGGTGTTGCCGAAGGGGCCGGCGGAGCTGGTGGCGCGCTATGGCTCAGAGCTTGGCGCGGTGCGCGACAGCGAGGATGCGAAGGAAGGCGTGCGGGCGTTTCGGGAGAAGCGACGGCCGCGCTATCAGGGGCGATAGCGGCCAGGTAACTAAAAGGGGCGATTCGCGGAAATCAGGCGGCGAAGAGCACGAAGTTCCGCGACTTCTCCATCCGGGCGGCTTCCTTGGCGGCGCTGTAGTCGCGCAGGGCGGCTTGGTCGGTTTCGGCGACATCGACGTGGGTTGGAATGGCGCAGGCGGTCGGGCATCGGGTAATGCCCTTGGTGCGCATGAACTCAGCAACCGCAGCGTCGTACTCGTTCTGGGACATCGGGGGAACTCCATCACCGGAATTAACGCTAACCACCAGTTACGCCTCCGATCGTTAACAACGGGTTAGAGTAAAACGTCCCGCAAAATTTTTTGGTTCGACCGGCCGGGGCCGTGGATATGGCTTTTTCTCAGAAGCGAACGATATAGTTAGGCCGGGTAGGATAGGGGCCGCGATTGGCCAAGGCCGACTTTACCGTTCGCTTTTGGGGGGTGCGGGGCAGCATCCCCTGCCCCGGTCCGGAAACCGTGCGCTACGGCGGCAATACCTCGTGCCTCGAGATAAGGTGCGGCGATCATCTGATCGTCTTTGACGGCGGCACTGGGCTGCGCCCGCTCGGCAAGACGCTGGACGCGAGCGGCAAGAAGGCCGACCTCGACATCTTCTTCAGCCACACCCATCACGACCATATCGGCGGCCTGTTGTTCTTTTCGCCCTGTTATGCGGCGGGGAACCGGCTGCGCATCTGGGCCGGCCATCTGAAGCCGGCGAACAAGAACATCAAGGACGTGCTGAAGACGATGATGTCGCCGCCGCTGTTCCCGGTGCCGGTCGATATCTTCGCGGCCAAGATCGACTTCATCGACTTCAGCGCCGGCGAGACGCTAAAGCCCTACCCCGACGTGATGCTTAAGACCGCGCCGCTAAATCACCCCAACGGCGCCACCGGCTATCGCCTCGAATACGACGGGAGATCGGTCGTCTACCTCACCGATGTCGAGCACGAACCGGGGAAGAGCGACCCGAACGTGCTGCGCCTAATGGACCGCGCCGACATCGCCATCTACGACTGCACCTATGACGGGGCGGAATTCGACAAGCACCGCGGCTGGGGCCACTCGACCTGGCAGGAAGGCGTGCGGCTGGCGGATGAGGCCAAGGTCAAGCAGTTCGTGATCTTTCACCACGACCCCGACCACGACGACGCGTTCATGGACAAGATCGCCGCAGCGGCCGAGAAACAGCGCCCCGGCACGGTTGTCGCCAAGGAAGGGATGGTGCTGCGGCCTTAGCGCGTCCTTCGAGACGCGCTCTTCGAGCGCTCCTCAGGATGAGGCGTTGCTTTTCGGTTCTTAGTGATACGGGTCGGCGGCGTCGCGCAGCCCGTCACCAAAGAAATTGAACGCCAGCACGGTGATGATCACCGGCACTACCGGCAGCATCAGCCACGGGTAGAGCGCGACGACACTGATGTTCTGCGATTCGGAGAGGAGCACGCCCCAGCTGGTGATCGGTGCGCGCAGGCCCAATCCCAGGAACGACAGCGCGGTCTCGCCGAGGATCATGCTGGGGATGACGAGGGTTGCCGAGGCGATCAGGTGGCTCATAAAGCTCGGCAGCAGATGGCGTCCGATAATCCGCGCCGGGGTCGCGCCCATCAGCACCGCGGCGGTGCAGAAATCCTCCTCACGCAGCGACAGGAGCTTCGAGCGCACGGCGCGCGCCAAATGCGTCCACTCGATCATGCCGAGGATCAGGGTGATGCCGAAATAGACGAGGATCGGGCTCCACGTCACCGGCAGGATCGCCGACAGCGCCATCCATAGCGGCAGATGCGGGAAGGACTGGATGACCTCGATACCGCGCTGGATGCCGATATCGGTCCAGCCGCCGTAATAACCGGCGATGCCGCCGATGACGATGCCGAGGGTGAAGCTGACCGTGACGCCGATGAGGCCGACGGTCAGCGATATCCGCGCGCCGTAGACGATGCGTGACATCAGATCGCGGCCGAGCCGGTCGGTGCCGAGCAGGAACAACTGCCCGCCCTGCGCCGGGCAAACCAGGTGGAAGCTCGCCGGGATGTTGCCCCAGAACAGATACGGGTCGCCCCGGCAGAAGAATCGCAGCGCCTGATGCTTGTCCGGGTTCGGCGTATAGACGCGCTTGAGGTTGTTCATGTCGAGGCGGTAGTCGTAACCGTCGACATAAGGCGCGGTGAGCCCGTTCTCATCGAAGATGTGGACGCGCTGCGGCGGGGCGTAGATGAAGTCGGTGTTGCGGGTGTCCAGCCCGTAGGGGGCGAGCATCTCGCTGACGAGCGTCGTCGCGTACATCGCCAGCAGTACGAACCCGCAGATAACCGCGACGCGGTGCCGGCGCAGCCGCCACCACATCAGCCGCCATTGCGAAGCCTGGTAGAAGCGCTCCTGGCCAGCGGTCATCGCCTCGACCGACATCGGGTCGAACGGCGCCGGCGAGACGTAATGCGGCAGCGGCTCGGCGCTGCTGTCCCCTGGCGGCCGCCGGTCGAGCGGATCGAGCGCGATATCGGTCATTGCCGCCGCCCCGATTGCAGGCGGATGCGCGGGTCGAGCACCGCCAGCGCCAGATCGGAGAGCAGCACCCCGATCACGGTGAGGAACGACATAAACATCAGGAACGAGCCGGCGAGGTACATGTCCTGGCTGCGCAGCGCATCGAGCAGCATCGGCCCGGTGGTCGGCAACGCCATCACCACCGAAACGATGACCGCGCCGGAGATCACCTGTGGCAACAGCGAGCCGATATCGCTGATGAACGGGTTAAGCGCCATGCGCAGCGGGTATTTGAACAGCACCTTCAAGGGCCGCAGGCCTTTAGCACGCGCCGTGACCACGTATTGCTTCTGCAACTCATCCAAGAGGTTGGCGCGCAGGCGGCGGATCATCGCCGCGGTGCCGGCGGTGCCGATGACGACAACCGGAATCCAGATATGGGCGGCGACCGACGCCGCCTTGGCCAGCGACCAGGGCTTGTCGAGATATTGCGGGTCCATCAGCCCGCCGACCGAGATGCCGAACCAGACATGGGCGAAATAGACGAGCACCAGCGCCAACAGGAAACTCGGCGTCGCGAGGCCGAGAAAGCCGAGGAAGGTCAGCGTGTAGTCGGCGAGGCTGTACTGATGCGTCGCCGAATAAACCCCGATCGGGAAGGCGACGATATAGGTGAAAATGATCGTCGCCAGCGAGACGATGAAGGTCAGCATCAGTCGGTCGCCGACCACCTTATTGACCGGCATGTCGTAGAGGAACGAATAGCCCATGTCGCCGCGCAACAACCCGCCGACCCAATAGAGGTATTGCTGCCACAGCGGCAGATCGAAGCCGTACTGGGTTTTGAGGAAGGCGATTTTCGCGAGGTTGGCCTTCTCACCGGAGCTTTGCAGCTCGGCGATATAGGTCGAAAAATAGTCGCCTGGCGGCAGATGGATGATCGTGAAGATGGCGATGCTGATGGCGATCAGCGTCGGCACCATGATCAGGATGCGGTGGACGATGTACCCCAGCATCAGCCAAGCATCCTGGACCGCTTCGCGCCTGTTCAGTCTACTGATGTTCGTTTAGCACAGCGGCGGCGATCGGGGAACGGAGGCCAGTGCTATTTCTCCGGCGCCAGCTCGGCCGAGGCGCCGGGGGTTTTCGGCTTGTTGAACCAGAACCCGTCCGGCTTGTAGATGCCGAAATGGGCGCCGGGGTCCCAGTTGTAGATACCGTCGTCATAGGGCACGTTTCGGAGCCGGTCGTTGATCACCACCGGTTGCAGCACCCCGGCGATGAGGCCGATCGAAAACACCTGGTCCGACCAGATGTCGAGCATCTCATGCCAGATCCTGGCTTGATCCAGCTCCTGCGTCGCGGCCAGCCACTCATCGTTCAGCTGCTTCAATTTGATCGCCGCCGGCAAGTCGGGCGGCTCGCCCGATTTGCCCTTTGTCTCGGCGTATTCGCCCCATTTCGGCCATTCGAGTTGTTCCTGGCCAGTCGGGGCAAATTCGGCCGGCGACATCGACGCGGTCGCGAGGCCGTTCTCGATCCCCTTGTCGAGCGACATCAGCGCGTCGCCGGAGAAGACGCGGCGGCGGAATAGGGTGAGCTGGGCCGGCTTCGAATAAAGCTGGATGCCGACCCGGCGCCAAGAATCGCGGATTAGCTCGAGCACATCGGATTTCTCGGTCGACTCGCCCGAATCCTCGACGATGACCGCCGCCAGACGGCCGTCCGGCAAGAGGCGCATGCCCTCGGCGTCGCGCTTAGTCAGGCCGACTTCGTCGAGCAGTTTATTGGCCTGATCGAGATCGTAGTTGGAATAGGCGCGGTATTCGGAGCGGAAGAGCGGGCTTTGCGGCAGCACCGTGTTCTGGCCCTCGATCGCGAGGCCGAAATAGAGCGCCTGGTTGATCTCGTGGCGATCGATCGCCAGCGACAGCGCGCGGCGGAAGCGGACGTCGCGGATCAGCCCTCGCCACACCGGATCGGCAGCGTTGAGGTTGGGGTAGAGCGCCAATTGGCTGCCGGGACCGGTGCGCCAGAGCTTGACCTTGTAGCTGCCGCTCTGCTCGCCGGCCTTCAAGAAGGTATAATCGTCAAAGCGCAGATAGCGCGCCTGGAGGTCGCTTTCGCCGGCGCCGGTCTTGGCCGCGATGATCTTGCTGTCGGCGACCGAGACGAGGATGCGGTCGATATAGGGAAGCTGATGCCCGGCGCCGTCGACCCGGTAGTAGTAGGGGTTGCGCTCGAAGACGAGCCGGTCGGCGGGCGGCTTGGTTTTCAACACCCAAGGCTCGAGCGTCGGCAGGTCGGGGTTGTCGTTCTTGTACATACTGTCCACTTTGGTGTGCAGCGCCGCCCAGTTGCGCACTCCGGCCGCCTTGACCAGATCGGCGAGCTTGTCCTTAGCCGTGTATTTGACGTGGAACTGCTTCAGGTAATGCGCCGGGCGGTAGATGAACATCGGGTCGGGCCCGGCCAGCGCCGGTAGGAAGAGCGGGTTCGGCTTCGCCCAGGTGTAGCGCAACGTGGTTTCGTCGATGACCTCGAACTTGGGCGGCTCGCCGCCGGCCAGCATCTGCGGCGGCAGCCCGGCCGACGATAGGTCGGCATTGTTGGCGACATCCTCGAACCAGTAGCGGAAATCCTCCGAGGTAAACGGCTGACCGTCCGACCATTTATGGCCGGGCCGCAGACGCAGGGTGAAGACGCGACCCTCCTGGACATCGACCGAGAGCAGCATGTCGGGGACGATCGCTAGGCCCGGGGTATAGGCGACGAGGCGGGCGTAGCCATAGACGACCATCATCCGCGAATCCTTAGCGCTCGACATCAGCATGCGCAGATCGCCACCCGGGCGGCCGAGGCGCTCCAATTCGGCAAGCGCCGGCTCGGCGGGGAGGCGCTGATTGACAGGTGGCAACTTGCCGCTTGTCACCGCATCGACGAAATACGGCGTCTCCTGCAGCGCGGCCCATGCGCTCGGCGCCGCTGCAAGGAGGAGCAGGCCGAGAAAGCCAGCGAGAACTCGCCTCATTTCGCCGCCGCGACCGGCTCGCGCCGGCTCTCGACCGGCATCGCGGTCGCCTCGACGTAATGGTTCGGCCCCACTTCGATGAGGCGCGGCGGGTTGTCAGGATGGCGGCGGAATGGCTCGGGCCACGCCGCCGGGTCGGAGGCCTTGTCTTCCATCAACTGATGAAAATCGAGCCGGTGCGCGAGATCCGGAGCCGGCACCGCGGCGAGCAGCGCCTGGGTGTAGGGGTGCACCGGATCCTGGAAGAGGACGCCGCGCCCAGCGACCTCGACGATGCGGCCGGCGCACATCACCGCGACGCGGTCGGCTATGTAATCGACCACGGCGAGGTTGTGCGAGATGAACAGATAGGTGAGGCCGAGCTTTTCCTTGAGGTCGATGAGCAGGTTCAACACCTGCGCCTGGATCGAGACATCGAGCGCGGAGACCGGCTCGTCGCAAATCACCAGGTCGGGGCGGAGCGCGAGCGCGCGGGCGATGCCGATGCGCTGACGCTGGCCACCCGAGAAGCTGTGCGGGTAGCGCCTAATGTGGCGCACGTCGAGCCCAACGAGATTGGCCAGTTCGGCGACGATCTCGCGCCGCTCCGCGGCGTTGCCGATGCCATGGATGATAAGCGGCTCACCGATGATCTCGGCGACGGTCATGCGCGGGTTCAACGAACCGAACGGGTCCTGGAAGATGAACTGAACCTTGCGGCGGAACTGCTTCAACCCATCGCCCTCGAGCGCCAGCACGTCGCTCGACGTGCCGTGGTCGCAGAAGGTGACACTGCCGGAATCCGGCGTCACCGCGCGCAGCAGCATCTTCGACAGGGTAGTCTTGCCGCAGCCGCTCTCGCCGACCAGGCCGAGACATTCGCCGCGGGCGATGGCGAGGCTGACCCCATCGACCGCGACCACCTTGCCGACCGGCGAGCTGCCGAAAATGCCGGAGCGACGCAGCCCGAAGCTCTTTTTGAGATCGATACATTCGAGCAGCGGCACCTTTGTGTCCGGCGTACCCTCCTTGGCGGCCATCAAATAGGGTGCGTCGCCGGGTGGGATCTCTCGGATCGGCACGAGACGCTCGCCCGGCTTCATGTCGAAGCGCGGCACCGCGCGCAGCAACGCCTGAAGATAAGGGTGAGTGGCGCGGCGGAAGATGTCGTCAAGCGTGCCGCTCTCCATCACCTCGCCGTGGTACATCACGACGACCTCTTCGGCGATGTTGGCGACGACGCCGAGATCGTGGGTGATCAGCAGCACCGCCATGTCGAGCTCTTCCTGCAGCTCGACGATCAGCTTCAATATCTGCGCCTGGATGGTGACATCGAGCGCTGTGGTCGGCTCGTCGAGGATGACGAGCGACGGCCGGCAGACCAGCGCCATCGCGATCATCCCGCGCTGGCGCAGGCCGCCGGAGAGTTCGAACGGGTAGCTGCGCCAGGCGCGCGCCGGGTCGGGGAAGCCGACATGGCGCAGCATCTCGACGGTCAGCTCCTTGACTTCCGCCGCGCTGCAGTCGCGATGCAACCTCAACGCCTCGCTGACCTGATCGCCCAAGGTGTGTAGCGGCGACAGCGAGCTCATCGGCTCCTGAAAGACGATCGAAATGCTGCCGCCGCGCAGCGAGCGCATCTGCGACCCATCGGCGGCGAGCTTGGCGAGGTCGATCGGCCCGGCATCGCTACGCGGATCGTCGAACAGGATCTCGCCGCTAGGGATCGAGCCGTTGCGCGGCAGGATGCGCAGGAGCGCCTGGCTGACCGCCGACTTGCCCGAACCCGACTCGCCGACCAGCGCCACAGTCGAAGCCTGGCGCAGCCGGAACGAGACGTTCTTGACCGCATCGATATACCCGCCCGGCGTCGCGAACCGGATCGAAAGGTCCTTGACCTGCAGTAGATCGCTCATTGGAGGGAGGCTCGGCTTTCGGGAACGCGAATACCGAGCGCGCTCAGATTGGCAGCGGTCGCCTCGCTCAATTCGAGCTCGCGCTCAGCGGCGGCAGCGGTCGCGAAGCGCACCAACCGGTCGAACCCGTCAAGCCGGCTGTCGAGGCTGAGCCGCGCGCGCCCGGCGCCGAGATGCAGCTGCATCCAACCGCTCTTGCGGTCACGCCGGGTCGAGTAATAGCCGAGCTTCATGCGGTCGAGCGCGGCCCAATCGATCTCCGTGTGCCTGAGGCCGAGGGTGCGTATACCGGTCTCGGTGACCTCGATCCTGGTGCCGTGGCGCAGCGCGGTGCGGATCGCAAAGGCGCCGAAGATCGCGGCGAACCCGCCGATCACCACCGCGGCGACGCTGTCGACCGAGACGGTGGCGAGGATCGCCGCGCTCGGCACCAGCCCCGCGCCGGCACGCAGATAATCGCCGAGCATTGCCGAAGATGGATAGGCGAAATAAGCGGTGTCGGTGTTATCGGGCGGAGCGCCGCCCATCGTGTCGAGCTGCGTCATCGCGCGGCCAGGAGGTCGCCGGCGCCGAGCCAGCGCGCGCTAGGGAGGCCCCCGGTCCACAGGAGGAGCTCGGCGACGAAATCCTCGGTCGCGTGGTCCATGACCAGATGATGCGTCAGAATGCCGATCGCGCTGTCATCGCCACTCTCCCGCCGTTGGCGCAGCTCGGCGATGAGCCGGCCGAGCGCGGGGCCGGTGCCGATAAAGCCGCGGTCGCCGTGCCAGGCGGTGACGTCGAGATGGACGTCGATCGCGGCAATGTCCTCCGGCAGCGCGGTCTGGCGCGGAGCCTGCTGCGACAGCGCGGTCAGCCCCGCCTCCGCCAGCAGCGGCAGAAAGCGTTCGGCCAAGCGGTTCCACGGCGGGACGAACACCGGCAGCGCACGCGGGCCGAATAGCGAACGGAGCCGCTGGCGCCCCTCGTCGAGCTCGTCGGCGACCTCGACCGGGTGGCGCTCGGCCGGGTATTCGCTCTTCTTGCCAGCGCCAGGATAATTGGCCGCATGGTTGGCGTGGCACCAGCCGTGATGCAGCACCGTCACCTGCGGAAACGGCTCAAGCGCGTGAGCTAAACCGGGCTGCGCATCGGCGGGAATCACCGCGAGCGCCAACGGCACATCATCAACGAGGCTCAGCAGACGGTCGAGTTGCGGAGTCGGCGCCACGGCATCGTCGTCGCGCCACCACAAACGCGCGGTGCGTCCGGCTTCCTCCCAGCGATCCAGCTCAACGGCCAGATCCGGCCATTCGGCTTTTGTCGCCGCTGCGACCCGCGGCAGATATGTCATCGCCCCATCATATCGCCGACCGGGCGGGCAACAAAGCCTCGGAACCGGGTCATTTGCCGATGAGCCGCGCGATTTCCGCCGCCGAGCGGACGGCCCCGCCCATATCGATCGCGAGCGGAACGGGATCGCGGACCGCGGCGCGCTCGATCGCGGCGGCGAGACGAGCCGGCGTCAGCTCGCTTTCGCGCACCAGCTCGGCAGCACCGAGGCGCGCCAAATGCTCGGCGCGAATCAGCTGTTCGGTCTCACGTTCGGCGCTAAACGGCACCAGCACTGCCCGGGCTCTCGCGGCGATAATGTCGAGGACCGTGTTGTAGCCGGCCTGGCTGACCGAAACGTGACAGCGCCGCACGAGAGCCGGGAAATCGCCGCGGAAGCGCTCGAGGGTAACGCCGGGAGGCGCGTTAGTTTGGAGCGCCGCGAAGGCATCGTCGGTCAACGTGGCGCCGGCAAGAACGTGCCATGGGCGATCGGCGAGGCAGCCCTGCCGCCGCGCCTCCAGCGCCGCGGTTAGCAGCGCCTGCCCGGCCGCACCGCCACCGACCGAAACGAGCACCTCGCCTGACGGTGTAGCAGCGGCGGCCGGCTGGGCCGGGTTTGCGACGTACCCGGTATAGATAAGCCGATCGGCGATCTGAGCCGCCGGCGGAAACGGCACATCGAACGGGATGAAGCTGCGGTCGCCATGCACCAGCACGGCGTCGAAGTCGTTGCGCAACCGGTCAACGATGTCGCGGTGGCGCGCGGGATCGTCGCGCACGGTGGGTAGGTCGCGCACCGAGCAGACGATGCGCACCCCGGCCGCACGTGCCGCGGCAATCAGTGGGTCGAGCTCAAAGCGGAAGGCGCGGCGGGCAAACGGGTAGCCCTCAATGAGGACGGCGTCGGGGTGCGTTTCAGCAACGGTTGCGAGCAGCTTATCGCGGCGCGTGGCGCGCAGGTCATCGCCAACCGGGTTTCCGGCCATATCGACAAGGGCGAAAGTGGCGTCGCGGGCGCGGATTGGTGGCAGCTGAACCACATCGATGCCCTGGGGCCGACCCACCTCCGGCATCGGCGGGCCGCCCTGCACCAGGGTCACCGCGATGCCGCGCGCAACCAGCGCCTCGGCGATGCGCAGCGAACGCTGGAGATGACCAATGCCAAGCAGGTGCTGGACGTGGAACAGAACCCGCCCGGTCACTGCCGCTCGCGCTCCAACGATATGTTGAGCCGCTCGACCGAGGGATGCCCGCTTGGGTCGAGGCTGAACAGATGCGCCGCCGACCACGACAGGAGATGTGGCGGCTTGCCGAGCATGTTCCAGCCGGCGGCGAGCGCGAGCGCGGCGCGGATGACGCCCTTATGGGTGATGGCGGCGGTGTCTCGGTGGGACGCAGCGATTTCGGCCAAGAGCGGTTTGACGCGGGCCTGGACGCCGCGCGGGCTCTCGCCGCCGGGGGGGCGGAAATCGAGGCCCTTCGCCTCTTCCGCCGCCATCGCATCGCCAAGGCAGGCGCGCAGATCGGCGAGCATGTGGCCCTCCCACTCGCCCCAATCCATCTCGATGAGGCGCGGCTCGATCGCCGCGTCCATGCCAAGCCGCCGCGCGGTCGCCTTGCACCGCGCCAGCGGGCTCGTCAGCCAGCGATAATAGAGAAACTCGGACGGCACCCCCCATGACGGCACTTGCTCGTAGCCAAGCGGCGGTATGTCGGCGCGGCCCTGCAACAACCCCGAGTGGTTCCAAGCGGTCGGCAGGTGGCGAATCAGGGCAAGAAGGGTCACGAGGCGCGGCGCAGCCGGGTCGGCTCGATCAGACCGCCAAGCCGGCGGCTGGCGGCCGCGAGGTCGTGCTCGCGCGCCACCTTGCGCCGCGCCGCTTCCCCGAGAGCGGTGCAGCGGGCCGGGTCCTCGATGAGCTGGCGCACCGCGGCGGCGAAGATGGCGGCATCGCCCGGCGGGACAAGCAGCCCGGTCTGGCCGCCGGCGACGATCGTCCCGACCCCGCCGCTATTCCCGGCGACCACTGCAAGGGCGCTCGCCTGGGCTTCGAGCATCGCCATGCCGAAAGCCTCGTTGATCGCTGGCCAGACGAAGAGGTCGGCGACGGCTAATCTCGCCGCCACTTCGGTCTCACCAGCCTCGCCGACGAAGCTTACGCGAGGCCCAAGCAGTGCCAGCGTGGCTTCGACATCGCAGCGGGCCGGGCCGTCACCGATGATTTCGAGCGTCCATTCCAGGTCGAGCAGTTGCGCCAATGCAGCGCCGAGCAAGCGATAGGAGGCGAGCTTGTCACCCGGCCGCATCATCGCAACGGTGACGAGGCGCGCCGGGCCATCGGGAACGCGCGGCGCCTCCCGATACAAGCGCGTGTCGAGAAAGGGCGGGAGCGCGGCCCAGGCACCGGGCGCGATGAAGGGTTGCACCCCCTCGCGGTCGACCGGGTTGAGGCCGATGACCAGATCGGCGCGGTGGAGCGCGTCGACGACGGCGCGGTGACCGGTCGCCCACGGGCCAACGGCTCGCTTCATCGCCACCGACGCCTCGGCGACGACATACGACATGCCCAGTGCAGAGCAGACCTTGGAGCCAATCCAGTCCGGCGCCTTATAATAGAGGTGGTAGGTGAACCAGAGGTCGGGCGCGGTTTGCGGCTGGCGGCGCCAGCGATCGATCAGGCGATTGGCGATCTTGTTGGCGCGCGCGGCGATAATGGCCTGACGCCCAGGATCGCCGGCGCCGTCGAAACTGCGCAGGCGCGACGCCACGAATACATCATTGCCTGCTTGACGCAGAGCCTCGACAAATAGCCGGGCGACACGCCGATCACCCGAGGGAACCTTATGATCGGGCGGCTTTAAGGGCGCGTAGAACGCGATGCGAGCCATTCACGAGGCGTCGACCAGTTCGCGCACCGGCACCGTCGGCTGGACCGGCTCCAACCCGAACCGCGCCGCCAGCAAGCCGATCGTGCAGCTGGCGTCGAACTCTCGGCGGACCCGCCGCTCGCCGGCGGCGCCGAGCCGTTCCCGCAGCGCCGGATCGCCGATCAGTCGAATGAGAGCGGCAGCGAGGGCCGGCCGATCGCTGGGCGGGACCAGGAGGCCGGTCACCTCATCCTCGATCAGCTCAGGGATACCGGCGAGATCGGTCGCAACGCAGGCAACGCGCTGGCTCTGCGCCTCCATCAGCACATTGGGCAGCCCGTCGCGGTCGCCGTCGGGCGCGATCTTCGAGGCCAGCACAAAGATGTCGGCGGCGCGGTAGGCGGCGAGCACATCGGGCTGGGGACGTCCGCCGCGCCACTCGAAGCGGCCGGCGAGGCCGAGCCGCGCGGCCTCGGCCTTCAGCTCGGGCGCGAGCGCGCCGCCACCGACATGAACAAAGCGCCAGTTGAGCGATCGCGGCAGCAGCGCCAACGCGGCGAGCAGATCGTCGTAGCCCTTTTTCGCGACGGCGCGGCCGACCGACAGGATCGTGACAGGATCATCCGCATTGTGACCTCGGGACGCAGGCGCCGGGAAATTGTTGAGGTTAAGGCCGTGATAGCAGAGTGCGACGCGGCACGGGTCAGGCGCCAATTCGGCAAGGTGCCGGTGACCGATCTCGGTGCAAGTCACGGCCCAGGCGGCATCGCCAAGTTTCTCGCGCTTCTCCCAGTCGGGGGTCGTCCAGATATCCTTGGCGTGCGCCGAGACGCTCCATTCGAGGCCGCACGTCATCGCCGCGTAGCGCGTCACCGAAGCCGGGGTGTGGATGAAATGCGCGTGCAGGCGGCCGATATCGGCGGGCAGCTCGGCCGCCAGCACCAGCGCCTGGCCAAAGCGGCGAATGCGGTTCGGCGTCTTGTCGCGGACGAGATCGGCGAGCCAGGCGCGGCGCGCGGCTTTGTAGCCCGGCAGACGCCGCGCTTTGCGCCAACCGCGCCAAACGCGCAGCGGCTCCTGATAGAGGTATTCAGGCAGGTACACGCACTCGGCCGCGATCTGGCGGTGCACCGGGTGGATCGCCGTGTCGGTCGGATGGCGCAATGAGACGATCAGGATGTCGAGGCCGCGCCGTTCCAGCGCCAGGATTTCCTGGGCGATGAAAGTTTCCGACAGCCGCGGATATCCCTTCAGGACGAAGGCGACTCGGCCTACGCTCCCGGTCATGCGTTGCGCCGCAGGCGGTGGTCGAAGCGAGCGTGGCGGCCGCGCTCGAGCCATTTGCGCGCCAGCTTGTTGACGTTGGACATGCCGTCAAGGAGGCCCGGTACCACCACCGCGGAAGGCGGCGCCTGCTGGGTCAAGTGCAGCAACGCCGCCGCCATCCGCACCGGATCGTGCGCGTTCTCGTCGGACAGCATGGCGACCAGCCCCAATTCGGAGGCGCGCTGGGCGCGGATATATTGTTCGAGTCGCGGCACGGTGCGCGGCAGGATCAGGGCCGGCTTGTCGAACGACAGTATCTCGCAGAACGTGTTGTAGCCGCCCATCGCGACCACTCCTTTGGCGCGCGCCATCAAGGCTTCCAGGCGAGCGTCAAAGGTGATCGCGCGCAGCTTGCCCAGGCGAGCGGCGCGGGCGTCGAAGGCGGCCTGGCGCTCCGGCAGCATGAACGGGCCATAGACGATGAGCGCGGGCGGCAAAGGCCCGGGATCGTGCTCGTAGGCCGACAACACCCAGTCGACCATATCGTCGCCGTCGCCGCCGCCACCTGCCGTCACCAAAAGAAAATCGCCGTCGGTGAGGCCGCGCGTGTCGACGTTCGCCGCTGCCGCCTCACCGACTTGGCGGCGCAGATAGCCGGTATAGACGATGCGCCGGCGCACGCTCCACGGCAGCTCGATCCCTTCGAGCGGATTGCATATCTGCGGCAAACCGTAGACCCACAGCTCGTCGTAATAGTCGCGCAGCGCCGGGACCGCGTTCTTGCGCTCCCACTCGGTTTCGAGCGCGCTGGGGTCGTCCATCACGTCGCGCAAGCCGAGGACCATTGGCGTGCCGCGCTCGCGCAGCAGGTCGAGGGTTGGGCGCACCTCGCCGCGCAAGCCCAGTGGCTCCTTGTCGACGATCAACAGGTCGGGGTCGAAGATATCGGCGGTGTGATGGATGATCGAGGAGCGCATCGCCAGCGTTTCCTCGATGTCGATATGCAGGGATAGCGAAACATATTCCCCGTTGCGCAGCTTGATCACGCCGGGGATGCGCACAAAATCAACGCGCGAGCGAAAATCGAAGCTGCCGATAATGGGCGATCCCGATAGGATCAAGACCGAAACGGACGAGTCCGCCTCGACTAGCGAGTGGGCAATCGCACGGCAGCGGCGCAGATGACCGAGACCAAAACTGTCGTGACTGTAGATCAGTACACGCTTGTGGTCGCGCCGTTGGGGCATGCGGCGCCTCCTTTGCTGTCGACCGAGCGCACTATTACACTGGCGCATATACACTGGCGCATAGGTTGTGCGAAATGGCGTTTTTGAAAAGGGGTTGGCGATGAATGATGTGGCCGCGGTGGCCGCTTCGGCCGCCAACGCGGGTAATCCCCCATCGGTTCCAGACGCCGCGGCGGTGCATCCGGCCGCGCCGGAGCCGCCGCTGAAGCCGGTGCCGGCGATCGAGGAGCATCTCGAGCCGACGGTCTACCGCTTCATCCTGCGCCACAGCTTCAAGCAGCAGATCATGCTGCTGGCGCTTACCTTGGTCTCGTTTCCGTTTCTTTACTACTCGCTCGACCTGCCCAAGACGATCGTCAACCAGGCGATCGGCGGCAAGCATTTCCCAGCGACATTCCTCGGGGTCGAATTCGAGCAGATTCCGTATTTGATGACCCTGTGCGGCGTCTTCCTCGTGCTCGTGTTCGTCAACGGCGCGTTCAAATACTACATCAACACACTGAAGGGGCAGCTCGGCGAGCGCATGCTGCGGCGCTTCCGCTATTCGCTCTATCTGCGGCTGTTGCGCTTCCCGGCGAGCTATTTCCACAAGACGTCGTCGGCGCAGATCATCCCGATGATCACCACCGAATGCGATCAGCTCGGCGGCTTTATCGGCGACGCGTTCGTACTGCCGGCGTTCCAGGGCGGGACGCTCCTAACGCTGATCGTTTTCATGTTCATCCAGAACTGGCAGCTCGGGCTCGCGGCGGTCGCGCTCTACCCCATCCAAGGTTGGATCATCCCCAAGCTGCAGCGCATCGTGAACCAGCTCCAAAGACGTCGCATCCGCACGGTGCGCGTCGTCGCCGACAAGGTACAGGAATCCGCAGCCGGGCTCGCCGAGATCCAGGCCAACGACACGGTCAAGCTGCAGCTGACCGGCTTCGCCCACATCCTCGGCATCATCTACGACATCCGCTTCGAGATCTATCAGCGCAAGTTTTTCGTCAAATTCCTCAACAACTTCATCGGCCAGCTGACGCCGTTCTTTTTCTACTCGATCGGCGGCTATCTGGTGATCGTGGGCCACGGCGAGCCCGGCGGGCTGACCTTCGGCGCCCTCGTGGCGGTGCTGGCAGCGTACAAGGACCTGGCCTCGCCGTGGAAGGAGCTGCTCGACTTCTACCAGAACAACCAGACCTCTCGGCTGACCTACGACCAGATCGTCGAGCAGTTCGAGCCGGCGAATATGATTGACAATGAGCTCCTGCTCGCCGAGCCGGCGACAATCCCGCACCTGACGGGCGAGCTGGCTGTCGCCAATCTGTCGCTCACCGGCGACGACAACAGCCGCGTCGTCGACGCGGTCAGCTTCACGCTTGGGCTCGATGAGCATGTCGCAGTCATCGGCCAGGCCGGCAGCGGCAAGGACGGGCTGGCAATGCTGCTCGCCCGGCTAGTGACGCCGTCGAACGGCCGCATCACCATCGGCGGGACCGACCTCGCCACCGCGCCGCTCGCCGTCATCGGCCGCCGCATCGGCTATGTCAACGCGACCCCGTACATGTTCACCGGGACATTGCGCGACAACCTGCTCCTCGGCCTGCGCCATCATCCAGTGGTTAAGGCGACCTACAGCGAGGAGACCGCGAAGAAGCGCGCCAAAGAGCTCGCCGAGGCGCGCCGCGCCGGCAATATCGATTTCGACATCGACGCCGACTGGATCGACTACGAAAGCGCCGGGGTGACGAATGTCGAGGAGTTGACGCTGCGCATCGCCGAGGTGCTGGCCGAACTCGGCTTCGAGGAGGATGTCTACACTTTCGGGCTGCGCGGCCGCGTCGAGCCGGAGGCGAGCCCCGAGACGGCAGCGCGGTTGCTCGAGGCGCGCAAGGCGCTGTCGCGACGCCTGATCCGCGACGGCATCACCCAGCTGGTCGAGACCTACGATCCCGAACGCTACAACACCAACGCGACGGTCGCCGAAAACCTGCTGTTCGGCACGCCGATCGGCCCGGTGTTCGAGTTCGATGCGCTGGCCGAGAACCATTACGTGCTGCAGGTGCTCGACAAGGTCGGGCTGACCGAGGATCTGATCGAGGCCGGACGCGAGGTCGCGGCGACGATGACGGAGATTTTCGCCGACCTGCCGCCCGGCCACGAATTCTTCGAGCAATTCAGCTTCATCAATGCCGACGATTTGCCCGAGTTCACCGCTATCCTCAGCGCTATCGACGGCAGCGGCATCGCTTCGCTCAGCGAGGAACACCGCCACAAGCTGCTGTCGCTGCCGTTCAAGCTGATCGCCGCGCGCCACCGCCTCGACGTGCTAGACGAGCGAATGCAGGAGCGCTTGCTGGAGGCGCGCCGCGTGTTCCGTGCCGATCTGCCGGCCGAGGCGAGCCACCAGGTCGCGTTCTTCGACCCGGCCGAATACAACGCCGCCGCCTCGCTGCAGGACAACATCCTCTTCGGCAAGATCGCCTACGGCGAGTCGGACGCGATGGAGCGCGTCCCGGCGGTGCTGGGCGAGGTGCTCGACGAGCTGAAGCTGCGCCCGGCGGTGATCAATGTCGGGCTCGACTACCACGTCGGCACCGCGGGCTCGCGGCTGTCGCTGGCCCAGCGCCAACGGGCAGCGATCGCGCGGGTGGTGCTGAAGCGGCCCGATCTCTTGATCCTCAGCGAGGCGACCTCGGCACTGGACGGTCAGGCGCAGCTCAAGGTGACGCAGGGCCTGCGCGACGAATTCGCCCGCCGGTGTCTCATCTGGGTGCTCCACCGGGCGAGCCTCGCACGCAATTTCGACCGGGTGTTGGTGATGAGCGGCGGCAAGCTGCAGGAGCAGGGCAAGTTCGCCGAGCTTGACCACAAGGATTCGCTCACCACCATGCTGATGGCGGCGGAATGAAAATTGAAAGAGCGCAAAGCGCCGTGAACGCGGGAGGATACACGTGAGCCTACAGCAGGAATTTGAGGTGCTCCGGCGGGTGCCGTTCTTCGCCGAGATCGAGCCGTCGAAGCTGAAGTTGCTCGCCTTCATGAGCGAGCGCGCCGGCTTCGACGATGGGAAGGTCCTGTTTCGCCAGGGCGATCCCGGCGACGCGGCGTATCTGATCATCGATGGCGAGGTCGAGATCGTGCTCGAGGGCCCGGCCGGGCCGGTCACCGTCGCGACGCTCGGCGCCAACGAGATCGTTGGCGATATGGCGATCCTGACCGGCGCGCCCCGCAACGCGACGGTGCGCGCCAAAGGCCGGCTCGTCGCTCTACGCATCGCCAAGGACCCGTTTATGCGGATGGTGCGCGAGTTCCCCAACATGGCGGTGTCAATCATGCAGGAGCTGGCGCACCGGATTGAATCGACCAACAATCAGCTGCGCGCCGCGCTCTCCGAAGTGCAAAAGCTGCGCGCGGGCTCGGGCGCCCAGCCTGCTGCTTAAATGATGGGCGCGTGAGCCGGCTCGACAGCTTTATCCGCCGGCTCCAGGCGCAGCGCGCCTGCCTTAACCGCGCCGCCGAACTGGTGCGCCGGGTCGACGGCGCGGTTCTAGAGCTGGGGCTCGGGAACGGCCGCACCTACGATCATCTGCGCGAGCTATTCCCGGACCGCAACATCTATGTCTGCGAGCGCCAGGTGGCGGCCCATCCGGATTGCGTCCCGCCCGCCGACCGGCTGCTGCTCGGCGATCTGCGTGAGACGCTGCCCCAAGCGCGGTCGTGGCTCGAAGGCCGGGTGGCGCTCGCCCATCTCGATGTCGGCACCGGCGACGCCGCGGGAAACAAGGCGCTTGCTGCCGAATTGCTGCCGCTCGTGATGCCGCTGCTCTGCGCCGGCGCCGTCCTCGCCAGCGACCCGGTGATGGATTGCCCTGAGCTTGCGGAATTACCACTGCCTGACGGCGTCGCCGAGGGGCGGTATCACCTTTACCGGCGGGTGTAGCTAAAGCGCAAAATCGACCATCACCGGGACATGGTCTGAGGCCTTTTCCCAGTCGCGGATCTCGCGGTAGACGCGCTGACCCTTGAGCGCGCCGACGAGGTCGGGGGTCACCCAAATGTGGTCGAGGCGGCGGCCGCGATCGCTCGCCGACCAGTCGCGGTTGCGGTAGCTCCACCAGGTGTAAAGCCGCTGGTCCGCGGGCACAAAATGGCGCACCGCGTCGACGAAGGCGCCGGCTTGCTGCAGCTTGCCGAGCCGCTCGACCTCGACCGGGGTGTGGCTGACCACGGTCAGCAGCTGCTTATGCGACCACACATCGTTTTCGAGCGGTGCGATGTTGAGATCGCCGACCGCGATCATCTTCTTCCCCGGCCTGCGCTCGGCCGTGAAATAGGCCGTCAGCTCGTCGAGGAATTGCAGCTTGTGAGCGAATTTTGGGTTGGCGTCGGGGTCGGGGATATCGCCGCCGGCCGGGACATAGATGTTGTGCAACTCGATCCCGCCGGGCAATTCGGCAATCGCGTGACGGCAATCGCTGCGATCGCACCAAGCGCGCGTCGCCACGCTCGGAAACGGCGTCTTGGCCAGGATCGCGACGCCGTTATAGCCCTTCATCCCGTGCATGTGGATGTGCTCGTAGCCGAGCGCATGAAACGGCTCGCGCGGGAACAGCTCGTCCGGGGTCTTGGTCTCCTGCAGGCAGAGAATATCGGGCTGCACTTCCTGGAGCAGGCGGCAGACATTGTCGGCCCTGAGGCGCACCGAATTGATGTTCCAGGTCACCAAGCGCATGCCGCCAATCCCATCAACTCAAGGGTGAGGGCGGCGAATAGACCACGCCGCTTCTGGGCCGTGCAATCGCGGGTAAACGAGTAGCGCCCGGTCTGGGGGGAAGACCGGGCGCCAGCTTGTCAGAAGCGCTTGGGGGAGATCCGGACCCGCAGGGGAGTACGGGGCCGGAAGTAAGAGGACTTGGCGCCCTCTCCGCTTCTGGATGAGTCAGGTGGGGATGGCCCACACATACCCAAATGCAGAAGACGCATAGCTCCGAAGCGCAAAACGCACGCTTCGCGACGGAACCAAAAAGTTTCGAGAGCGTGCGCTAGGCGGCGCGCCGTTTTGCCGCGGTGCCGGAGCGCGCCGCGCGGCAGGCTTCACCAAAAGCGGCGAAGAGAGCGCGCGAAATCGGGTTGTCGAGCGGCTTGTATTCAGGGTGCCACTGCACGCCGACGACAAAGCGCGCGCTCGGCAGGCTGACCGCCTCGATAAGGCCGTCGGGCGCCACCGCCTCGACCCGCAGACCCGGCGCCGGCTGGTCGATGCCCTGGCCGTGCAGCGAGTTGACCATGATCTCGTCGGTGCCGGCCAGCGCGGCAAAATAGCCGCCCGGGGTCAGCTTGACCGGGTGGCACGGACCGTAGCGCTCGTCCATGGTCATTTGCATGATCCGCTTGAAGTCGCGGCCGCGACGATGCACCTCGCCGCCCGGCCGTTCGCCGATGCGCTGATGCAACGTGCCGCCGAGCGCGACGTTCAATTCCTGGATGCCCCGGCAGATCGCCAGCACCGGCAGATCGCGGCGCACCGCCTCGCGGATCATCGGCAAGGTCGTCGCGTCGCGGTCGGGATCGTGCAGCGTCCCTTCGCGGCTGGGTGGGCCGTTGTAGTGGTGCGGCTCGACGTTCGACGGGCTGCCGGTCAGCAGCAAGCCGTCGATCGTGTCGAGCAGCGCGTCGATGTCGAGCTTGTCGCCGATCGCCGGGATCAGCATCGGCAGACAACCGGCCGCGTCGACCACGGCGTGCGGGTAGCGCACCACCGCGGTGTACATGACGCGCTCGTTGACTTCGCGGAAACAGGTCGGAATGCCGACGAGCGGTGTCCTGGTCGACATCAGTTGCGGCTCAACTTGTTGTTTGTCATGGTCATTTCGGATCATGATATTGGAACAGATTGGGGTCGAGCGCCATACCGTACTGTGTTTCGGACAAGGTGACGTTGGTGACCCTGGCCTTTTGGTCCACTACCGTCCAATGCCGCAAAACTAGTGGATTTTCAGTAAATTCCATCGTCAAAGACCCGGCATCAGGCTCGGCGGTTTGAACGACCGTGACCCGCACGGTATTCCCGGTATGCTCAAAACGCGTGACCGTGACGCCATCGGTGAAGCTGATCGGGTCACGAAGCAAGAACCAGGCCGGCGTCGATTTGAGCGCGACCGTCGACATCTGCTTCAATTCGGGGTCCCAGTAGTAGACGTTGAACGAATCGGCGAACATCAGCAGCTTGTTGGGCGGATCGTACTGAAAGCGCATCCGCCCCGGGCGCTGCACCCAGAGATAGCCGGTGGCCCCGCCGCCACCCTCAACCGCCTGGTCAAAGCGCGCGGTCATCGTGCGAATGCCTTGAAGATAGGCGGCGACGCGCTGCAGCACGGCGGCGTCCTGCGGCGCGAGCTGGACGGCGGGCGGCGGCGGTGCGGCAGCGCTGGCATGGTGGGGCGCGGTCAGGAGCAACAGCGCGGTCGTCGACGCGCAGCAGAATTGCCAGAACCAGTTCATTCCGCAATCACCTCAAGAGTGGCTGCCAGAAAAGCGGCCAACCTGGAAATGACCTCGCGATTGCGGCGCGTCAATGGCGGCGCATTGCCGCTCGCTGCATAATGCGACACCGCGACCCGCAAGCAAGACCTGAACAGGAAGAACGGAATGTTGAAAGGACTGGCACTAGGCCTCCTACTCGGGGCGGGACTTTGCAGCGCCGCCTGGGCGCAGGGCTCGTCCCGGTTTGACGGCCAGTACGCCGGAGAACTCACCCTCAAAGGGATCATCAACGGCGACTGCACCGAGCCGCCGCTCGGCGCGATCTACCCGCTGACCATATCCGGCGGCGTCGTGCGGTTTAAATATGTCGCGCGATTCGACACGACCCTGACCGGGCCCGTTGACGCCAAAGGCAATTTCCAGGCAACCGGCCGGACCAAGCACGGTTTCGTCGTCATGAACGGGCACGTCGCCGACGGCAACACTCTGACCGCGTCGATCGTCTCGCCGAGCTGCCAATACAGCTTTCAGACGAAGAACTAGCAGGCCGGCCACGAGCAACGCACGGGGTACCTGCTCGACGCGACCGGGGCGTGAAAGCAGGCGAAGTCATTCACCGCAAAGTCCGCGCCCAGATGGCAAAGCGGCTGACGAGACCGCTGCGCGCTTCGCGGTTCAATCGGTCCAGCGCGGCGTGCAGGGTCTTGCGCGTCGCCCGCCGCCGCCAACGGTGACCGCTGCGCTCCGATAGCCGAACCGGGGCACGTTCGCGTCGGAAGGGCACCGGGTCGACTTGCCGCCGCTGCTGAGCCAGCGCCCAAGCGTACCAATCGTCGAGCGACGAGTCGCGGCCGTGCGGCGGCGTGCGCGCGAAGCGCGGGATGCAGTCGGCGACCCGCACCGCCCAGCTCTCGCGCCGCGCGAGCTCCGGATCATGCGCGATGAACTCGGCGTTGGCGCGCTCGGTTTCCGGCGTCTCACCCAGCCGCGCCAGCGCGCTGTGCGAATAGGCAAGCCGCTCCAGACCACGGATTTGCCCGGGATCGATCTTCGCCGTGAGCGCGGCGATCCTGATTGCGCGCGCGGCCATGGCGTGATCGCGCAGCCCTTGGCGATGGCGGACCTTGGCGCGGGTGGCCCCGGTCACCCGGTCGAGCCGACGCCGCAACGAGGCGCTAGGCAAGGCCGTTGGCGCTTTCGAGCCGTTGCAGCCGCGCCTCGATCTCGCCGGCCTCGATGGCGCGCAAGAAGGTGCCGACGACCTGGGACCATTCGGCGGCCTCGGCGGAGGACAGCACGCCCTCGGCCGCGGCGGCGGCGACCGCCGCCATTGCCGGCGCGCAATCGGCGGCGGTGGTGAGCGGCAGCAGCGCGAATTCGGTCGGCCGGTGGCGGCGCGGCGCGATGATGCGGCCGAGCGTCAGCCACAACGCCGCGGCATCGCCGGCCAGCGCCATCTGCACCGCCTTGTTGGCGAGTGCACCCGACGCGCCGTCGAATAATTGCTCCGCCAGCACCGTTGCATGATTGCGCGAGCCGGGCGGACGGCCTGTCGGGTTGCCGGACTGGCCTTTGACAAACTGACCGACATCGTTGCGTTCCGCCTGATTCTGCTGGAAATTATCAGGCTCCATGCGCCTCCTTAATGGCTCGCGAGCCATATTGAACAGCGACGATATCACATCATTGTTATTTTGTCAAGAACAAAATGAGTACAGCGCGCTTCGAATCGCCTGGACTTTGGATTGAGATCGGGTTTAAGGGTTAGCGGAAATCACCGCCCACCGCATCGCGGGCGCGAAGGCCAAGGGCCTTTCCGCCCTGCGCTCTGATCGGCCAGCCGCTTCTCAATACGGCGGATTGCCGCGCTGATGTATCGCGCCAGTGATGAAATCCCGCCACTAGGGACAAGTATTAATAATACCTTTTTAGTTGAATTACGCCTACGCATCTAAATAAACGTTGTATTTATCTACCTCATCACTAGCTATTGATAGTGGTGGCCGTAATATAATACCGGCCCAACCATTTTATCACCTCTGCTGTCGGCCATTTCTGTAAAATCTGGCCCTCGGGGAAGACTCTTGTCGTCAACAACTGTAGAAAAGGCGCCGCATCAGCGCGCTAACAGGGCCATCAAAGGTCTCATAGCCGTTATCGGCTTGGTGATCATAGCGCTGTGGGCGGTCGTCGCAGTCTCCAGCATCACCGCACGAGAAGCGGCGATGGATCATGCCCACACCGAAGCGCACAACCTTGCCAGCGCGTTTGCCAGCGAAGCTGGTCATATCCTCGATGACGTCGCTTCAAACATGGAGCTCGTGGCTCAGCGGATGCGGGCTGATCCTGACCGCCGGCCTGACCTTTATGCCTGGGCGCGAGACATTCCGATGCTGTCAGGGGCGACAATTCAGGGTGGCGTCATCGGGCCGGATGGATGGCTGATCGGGACGACGCTCGACCCCGCCCCGGCACCCTTGTATCTCGGCGACCGCGAGCACTTCCGCGTTCATCTCAATGACCAAAAATTGCCCGGTATCTTTATCGGAAAGCCGGTGCTCGGCCGGCTCACTAAGCAAGTTACGATTCAAATCACCCGCCGGGTCGATGCCGAAGACGGACGGTTTCTCGGCGTCCTAATATTCAGCCTATCACCAGCCCATCTCACCGCTCTGCCCGCGACGATTGATCTGCACGCGCACGGCACCCTCACTCTGGTCGGACTCGACGGGATCATTCGCGCCCGCTTCACCCAGAGTCATCCCGACGGTCTCTTTGGCATCGGCTTGTCGGTCGCGGGCGGTTCACGCCCGACGGTATTCTCCGAAGGCGCCGATGGCTTCTTTATCAAAGATGGCGCGATCGATGGCGTACCGCGGCTTTTTGCGTATCGCCGTCTCGGCGCTTACCCGCTCATCGCCACCGTCGGATTGGACCTTAGCGAGATCTATGCCGTACCAAACGCTCATTCGCTGATACTTGCGGCGATAGCGGCGGTGGCGACGGTCCTGTTGCTCAGCCTCCTCGCCTATCTGGTCCGCGAGATTCGCATCCGCGCCGCGCACGAGGGTGCGCTTGCGGAGGAGCGGGTTAAGATGTTAGCGGCTGACGTGACCCCCTGAAACTCCTCCAGGCGAAGCTAGAGTCCGACCCAACGGAAGGGACGGACGATGAAGCGATCAAGGTTCACGGAAGAGCAGATCATCGCGGTGCTGCGGGAGCAGGAGGTCGG